>OKGH01000029.1_pt1 | contig 68891 bp, 61 predicted proteins | sample 1611211 | NCBI WGS metagenome assembly OKGH01 (sample SAMN04436718, study PRJEB24849) | human gut metagenome | biome: human gut; feature: NICU; material: stool | host: Homo sapiens | place: USA: Saint Louis, MO | collected 2010-09-29
TGGCAGGCATGTTTAATTTTTGACGGAGTTGCTTGATTTGTCGAATAAATTGTTGGGAGCAGGCATGGAGCGTGCACCGAGGTGACGGTGATGTCATTGGCCCGGGCGGCCTCCTCGACCCGGTCGATGTCGGCGGAGATTCCGTCAATGCCCACCATGAGTTCGATACCGTCAAATCCCAGATCGGCGGCACATGCGATGCCCTGAACGGTGGATTCGGGGTACACCGACGTCGTCGACAGGGTCACTCGCGGGCTCTGGCGCTCTTCATGGACTGCCACGGCCCCAAACTTACCGCGGGACACCCCGTCACACCCAGTACTCGTAGTGCTTTCGGGGCACTCGCAGGTGCTTCCGGGGTTCAGGGGTGTTCCCGGGGTCGCGAGGCACCTCAGCGCCGGGAGATGGTGCAGTCATGCCGCCTGACGCAACCGTGACACCCACGGCATCTGGCACGTAACTGTCCATTATGCCAGAACCACACGATGTCTCGGGCGCAACCCCGGATTTCATCTGCACGTGTCAACAGTCCACAATAAGGGCATGCACGTCGACCACCTCATGTTTGCAGCCGGACCAGAAGGCCTCGAGGTCGAGGCTGCCCGAATGGGAGAGAAACTGGGCACCTCGTTCATCAACGGCGGTATCCATCCCCGATTCGGCACCCGCAACCGGATCCTGCCACTGGCTGGGCCACGGTACGTCGAGATCGTCGAGGTTCTGGACCATCCCGCTGCCGAGAAGGCCGTCTTCGGCCAGGCCGTGCGCGCCCGCAGCGAACAGGGCGGTGGCTGGCTCGGATGGGTGGTGTCGGTGCCGGACCTGACCCCCTTCGAGGAACGACTGGGACGCAAGTCCGCCCCAGGAGCACGTCATTTCCCCGATGGACGCTACCTCGAGTGGCACCAGCTCGGCGTGCGCGGGATCATGACCGACCCCCAGCTTCCCTACTTCCTTCAGTGGGACTCCAGTCCGGAGCTGCTGCCCAGCGCCTTGTCGGGCACCATCTCGATGCGGACGATCGAGATCAGCGGGTCTCGCAGGCGAGTCGAGGAATGGCTCGGTGAGCCGATTCCTGGCGAGGTCGAGGGCATCGAGTTCAACTTCTCCAGTCCCAACGGTCATCCTGGTATCAACAGTGTGACTTTCGACGTTCCCGGCCGTGGCCTGGTACGCATCTGATCCGCGTGGTGCGCATGTGACCTCACTGCCTGCCGAACCCCTCGAAAAAATGTCTCACCTTTGGTCCACACTGGTGATGGCCCGAGAAATGGACGTGAGGAGGCGGCGTGGCCAGGAAGAATGCCGACCGGTGGATCTGCACCGAGTGCGGGTGGACGACGAACAAGTGGGTCGGCCGATGTGGCGAGTGCCAGACCTGGGGTTCGGTCGTCGAACGCGGTGCGCCGAAGCTTGAGAACGTCAGCAGCCAGGCCCCTATCTCGGCAGCGGTACCGATCGGGCAGGTGGGTGAGGAGGCGGCGGATCGTCATCTCACCGGAATCACCGAGTTGGATCGCGTGCTGGGCGGTGGCTTGGTACCGGGAGTCGTCATCTTGCTGGCTGGTGAGCCGGGAGTGGGCAAGTCGACCCTGCTGCTGGACGTTGCAGCGAAGTGGGCCGAGACCGGAAGACGTACCCTCTACGTCACCGGGGAGGAGTCCGCTGCGCAGGTGAGGCTGCGTGCCGGGCGTACCAATTCCCTGTCCGACGAGTTGTACCTTGCCTCCGAGACGGACCTGGGAACCGTGCTGGGCCACATCGAACAGACCTCACCGAGCCTGCTGGTGGTGGACTCGGTGCAGACGATCGGCACGACCGAGGCGGATGGCTCCCCCGGCGGGGTCTCGCAGGTGCGCGAGGTCACTGGAGCGTTGGTGCGCATCGCGAAGCAACGCGGTATGGCGGTCGTCATCGTCGGACACGTCACCAAGGACGGCTCCATCGCCGGACCGCGCACCATGGAGCACCTGGTGGACGTCGTCCTGAACTTCGAGGGGGATCGACATTCCGGGTTCCGCATGGTCCGCGCGACGAAGAACCGTTACGGCCCCTCCGACGAAGTGGGCTGCTTCGAGATGACCGACTCGGGCATCGTCGAGGTTCCCGATCCGTCTGGTCTGTTCACCTCCGACAATGCCGATCCCCAGCCGGGCACGTGCGTGACGGTGACCGTGGAGGGACGCCGTCCCCTGCTGTCCGAGGTCCAGGCGCTGGTGGCCCCGTCCACCTCGGAGCGTTACCCCAGACGCACCACGCACGGTGTGGACAACGGAAGGGTTGCCATGATCCTCGCCGTCCTGGAGCGCAAGGCCGGGCTGCCACTGAGCAGCCGGGACGTCTACGTCTCCACTGTGGGTGGTGCCCGAATCAGTGATCCGTCAGCTGATCTCGCCATCGCCGTGGCAGTTGCCTCAGCAACGATCGACCGTAATTTCCCCACTCGCGTCATTGCCATGGGCGAGGTGGGGCTGGCCGGGGACCTGCGTCGTGTACCAGATCTGGAACGACGTGTCGGTGAGGCTGCACGGTTGGGTTTCGAGCTGGCAGTCGTGCCACGCAACTCTCGCGCGGCCCACACCAAGATCCCGAAGATGCACGAACTGCACGTCATCGAGGTGTCGACGGTGGCCGAGGCCCTCGGCGTGCTCGACATGCGTCGGAAAGCAGGTGCACGATGAGCAGACGGGGCACACGCGGGGCAGAGAGGTACGTTTCGTCCATCGCGAGAACTAGAGTCTGGGTATGAGTGAGTCACAGTCCCCCTGCCCCACTCCCCAGGCGCGCTCCATTCCGAACCGGAGCAGCACCCCGGAGGAATACCAGGCCCGAGTACGTCATCTCATGGCGATCCTGGCCCCCGGTATGCCGATCCGGGCCGGGTTGGAACGTATCGTTCGGGGGCACACCGGTGCGCTCATCGTCCTGGGAGACTCCGAGAAGGTCTGGGAGGTCGCCAGCGGAGGCTTCGTGCTGGATGCCCAGCTCACCCCACAGGCTCTGCGGGAACTGTGCAAGATGGATGGCGGCCTCATCCTGTCGGAGGATCTGGAGAGGATCAAGGCAGCTGGGGTACATTTCGTACCCGATGGAGACCTTCCGACGATGGAGACCGGGACTCGTCACCGCTCAGCGGACCAGGTGTCCCAACAGACCGGGGTGCCCGTCGTCGTGGTTTCGGCCTCGATGTCCACGATGGCGATCTTCCTGGAGGGGGAACGCCATCCGATCATGGAGCCCAATCAGCTGCTTGCCCAGGCGAATCAGGCGCTGGACACCCTTGCCAGCTATCGGGAGCGACTCAGTGTCGCCGCGATGAACCTCTCGATCCTGGAGGTTCGTGACTCGGTGGCCGTTGACGACGTGGTGCAGGTCGGCAGACGTATCGAGATGTTCCGTCGCATCGACTCCGAGGTACGCAATTACGTCTCGGGGTTGGGGGTCCAGGGCCGGCTCATCCAGTTGCAGCGCAAGGAGCTCGTCTCCGGGGTGGACGATCTGGCGCGTCTGGTCTCCGACGACTACCGCCCGCGCTATGCCGATCCGTCGACCTTCAGCATCTCGGCCCTGTCGCAGCTGACCTGGGAGGAGCTGGACGATCCCCGGCGGATGGCAGAAGCGATCGGTTTCGATCTCGCCGTGCACAACTTGGGCCACGGGCTGTCACCACGCGGGCACCGCCAACTGGCTGCGATCTCGGACCTGTCACCGCGAGCGGCCCAGGCTGTCGTCGATCACTTCGGGACACTGCGCAGCATCGTTGCTGCCAGTACCAGCGAGCTCAGTCAGATCGCCGGAGTGGGCTCCCAGCGGGCCCGCATCATCCGGGAGCAACTGCAGCGGGCCCTGGACGATGAGTCCGATCCGCTGAACCGATGATCACGAGCCGGGATCATCGTCATCGAGCCGGGGTCATCGCCAGACACCAGAATCCCGCTGTGCGGGAAGCGACCGGGCGACGAGGCGGGCCAGCCGAGCCGCGGGAAGGCTGGTGCGTCTCGCCGATGTGGCTCATCCGAACATCGCGCTGTGTCACACCAATCGCTGGTGGAACGGCAATGTCAGCTGAGTTGGAAGACGAATTGATACGCTCCGCCGCCCTTGACCTTGCCGGTGGCCACATAGGTACCTGGTCGCAGCGTCCCACCGATGGGGTCGCAGCCCTTGGCGCGTTTGCCCGGCCAGCTGAGCGACTCGCTCCACGCCTTGCCAGACGCTATCTCGTGAGTTCCCTTCGGCCGCCAGGCGGGACATTCCGCGGTGGTCCAGATGAGGTCGACTCCAGAGGTGATCGTCAACTCGACCGGCAACGCGGCCATGTCCCAGGTGCAGGCTGCGGCCGAGTCATTGGTGACGGTGATGGTGAAGTCCACGGCAGAACCAGCGGCAAATCTGCGGGCCTTGGCCTTGACCTGGGAATTCACCGTCGTCGCCGTGCAGGGTGGTGCCGAGGGAGTGGGCGTCGGGGTCGGGCTGGGTGTGGCCGGGGTCGACGTCCCGGGCTGCGGTGAGGTGTGGGGGGATGCCGACTGGCTGGCACTGGTGTTGATCGGGGTGGCCCATCCCGTGTCCGACCATGACGGGTTGGGGGTGAAGGACGCTGCGGCAGGATCTGCACCGCCCTTCCGTGCCGAGCCACCAGCCAAGCTGGACAGCAGCCAGACGATCAACGCGATGACGAGGACCGCGATGAGGACGACCAGACCACGACGTATCCAGTAGGTACGCGCTGGCTCCGGTCCGATCGGCTCGCGGAACCCCCTCCAGGGACTCATGTCATGCCTCAACGATGCTGTTGTCGGTCTGCCCACACCTGCGGCTCGACACGCTCACCGGTGTAGAACGGGATGTCGATGGCGACGTAACGACGGGCCTCCACGTAGCGCAGATCCTTCATGACGTCGACGATGCGGGAAAGATCATCACCCTCCAGGGCGAGGATCCACTCGTAGTCGCCCAAGGCGAAGGAGGCGAGGGTGCTGGCCTTGACGTCGGTGCTGCGGGCGCCGGCGATTCCGTGCTCCCGGAGCATGGTGGAGCGCTCGGCAGGATCGAGCAGGTACCAGTCCTTGGTGCGCACGAACGGGTAGAAGGCGGCCCAGCGGCGCGGAGCCACCCCGGCAAAGCAGGACGGCAGGTGCCGTTTGTTGAACTCGGCCGGACGGTGCACCGCCAGTGAACTCCACACCGGCTCGAGGTAGGCACCCATGGCAGAGCCTCGCAGCCGGTGGTAGGCGTCCTGCAGGGCCTCCGGGGTGTCTGCCGTCCACCAGACGAGTACGTCGGCATCGGCACGCAGACCACCCAGGTCGTACCAGCCGCGGGTCTCCACACCCGACTCGTCCACCCAGGCGGTGGACTCGGAGACGATCGCAGCACGTCGATCTCCACTGGCGGGAAGAGGCTCTGACACCTTGAACACCGAGTACATCGCCCACAGGCTCGCCTGATTCACCTCGGCGGGGATGACGCTGTGATCACGGGGATCGGTCGGCTCGGTGTAGGAACCCTCGGGCACCTCATCGGAGGCAGTGGGCTGGTCGGTGACCACCTCATGCGGCGCACCCTGGCCAGCGGGCTCCTGGGAAAGGCGTTCTGCCCGACCAGGCAGGTCGTGCTCGGACGCGGCCCGAGCGGGGGCCACGACGACGTCATTCTCATCCTCATCGACGTGATCGGCGCTACGAGCCGGTGTGCTGGGGGTCGACGCCGCGCTGGCGGAGTCATCACCACTGGCCGGAGCTGGTTCGTCGGTCAGTTTGCGACCGGCTGGGGCGGCCTCTCCGGCGAGCGCGACAACGGGGATGGGAGCCGGGTCGGCCTGCGAACCCGCTGCGCCTCGAGCACTGGGATCAGTTGCAGGTTCGGCAGCAGCTTCACTGCTGTGGCCCGAGTCGGCGGATGCCCGCGAACCGCCGATGGCATGTGACCCGCCCTGGGAAGGTGCGTCATCCCGATGATCGACACGAGCCCGAGCCGGAGCGTCATCATGATCCATGGACGTGGACTCCTGAGGCAGCTCATCACTTCCCGAGATGGCAGGGCGACATGGTGACCCGTCGCCACGCAGGCAACACCCGGCCATGCAGGGTGAGGGCCACGAACCGGGCACCTGCCCCTTGCCGAGGGCCTGAGCTGCGCGAGCCCGCATGAAGATGACGATGTCGGAGATCAATGAGGGATGGGTGCCGACCGTGGCGGAACGAGCCACCGAGAGTCCCAGCTCACGGGCAGTTCGGGAGGCCTCGACGTCCAGGTCGTTGACCACCTCCATGTGGTCGGTGACGAATCCCAGCGGGCAGATGACCACGGAGGTCACCCCCTGCCCCGGCAGGGTACGCAGGTAGTCGTTGATGTCGGGTTCCAGCCACGGATCGCTTGGACGTCCCGACCGGGAACAGTAGGCCAAGTCCCAACTGGGCATGTTGCCGAACGACTGATGGACCAGATCTGCGACGTGGCTGGCCACCTGCATGTGCTGGGTGACGTAGTCGCTGCCGGGCCGACCGTTGCCGGAGGCGTCCTGCATGCCCTGCGGGATCGAATGGGTGACGAACACCACGCGAGTGGCCTGTAACGGGGTCGGTGGTATCTGCGAGAAGGCGTTCATGACGGCATGGGCATTGGCCGTCGAGAAGCCAGGGGCCTCGTGGAACGGAGGCAGCATGTCGATCGTCATGTCGGTGACACCAGCCTCGGCCAAGGCACTGGCGGCGTCCTCACGATACTGGCGGCACCCGGAGTAGCTGGAGAACGCCGTCGTGGGAACCATGAGGATGCGGCGGGCACCCTCGTCGCGCAGCTGACGAAGCACGTCGGACAGGAATGGGGTGCCATGCCGGTTGCCCAGCACCAGCGGTACGGCAGATCCCGTCTGGGCGACTGCCTGGCGCAACGCGTCGACGAGCTGGTCGGTCGCCGGATTGATCGGACTCATCCCGTCCATCCGGTAGTAGTGCTCTGCCACCGCCTGCAACCGTGCCGGGGGGATCCGTCCACCGGAGACGTGCTCCAGGAAGGGCATCACCTCGTCATTGTTGTGTGGCCCACCGAACGAGGCCACGACCACGGCGTCGTAGGGGTGCAACGGATCGTCCGACGAGATCGTCGCGGTGGATGTGCCGGGCGCGGAGGTCTCAGGTCGGTCGGCGGCTGACCCCGCGTCAGGTCTGGATGAGTCCGGCCTGGGGGCTGCGAAGAACGAGTCGTCACTCATCGGTGCTCCTTGGAATCAAGATTTCGGTGCGAGGTCACGAACGGTCAGCCCGGTCACCGGGCACTTGAGATCGTCCTGGGATCCCGTGTCGGACAGATCGATGATCGGCGCGGGGAGATCGACGTCAATCCCCAGGACGTCGGTCAAGGAATTGAGCCAACGGTCACCCAATCCCTGTTCGGAAGCGATTCGAGCGCGTGCCGAGGGGATGTGGGCAATCGATGCGGCAAGTCGGCGCAGGGAGCGAGTGGCATCCTCCACCGACACCTCACCCTCAGCTGGGAGTTTGGCCACCTCGGCCTCGACGAGGTCGGTGAGAACGTCACGCAGAGCCACCACGGCGGGGGCCATGCGACGCCGTTCCAGGTCCAGCGCAAGGCCGTGCACTCCGTCGGCGACGATCTTCTCGGCAGCACGTCGGTCCTTCTCCGCCGAGTCGGGTACGGCGGCGGAGATGTCGACCAGATTGATGACCTCAATACCCTCAGGAGCAGGCAACTCGACGTCACCACCGACGGCGAGGTCCAGCACCGGAAGCGGGCGTCCGTCGCGCTGGGCCATGACCTGTGTGGCAGTGGCGCGGTCCAGAGCGGCGGTCTTGCGGCCACGACAGGCCACGACGAGATCGGCGGTGGCAAGTTCATCGATGAGGTCGTCCGGGGCGATCGCCGCCACCTCGTGGCTCTCGGCGAAGTCCTCGGCACGGCCTCGAGCGGAGGCCACTGCGATCTGCGAGACCCCACGGTTGACCAGCTGTGCACAGCTCGCACCGGCGTAGGAGCCGGTGCCCAGCACGACGACGCGGGCCCCTTCCAGCGGAGTCGTCCTGCTGACGAGGTCCAGCCCGACAGCGACAACGGTGCGGCCCTGGGAGGCCAGACCGGTGTGTGTGGCCACCTTGCGGGACGTCTTGAGGGCTTCCTCCACGACGTGCCCGATGAGATAACTGACCGTGGACTCCTTGCGCGCCTCGGACAGGGCACGTTTGAGTTGCCCGGCAATCTCCCGTTCCCCAGTGACCATGGACTCCAGGCCACTGGCGACGCGGAACAGTCGCCACACGGCTTCATCGTCACGCAACAGTTTGCCGTCGGCGGCCAGGGTCGGCGCATCCAGCTCCGCCACGAGCGCTCGCAGCTGCTCGTCGGACAGATCCGTCTCCATGACGACGGCAACCCTGTTGCAGGTGGACAGGACCATGGCCCCCCGCACCTGCGGCGCATCCGTCAGCCGGACAGCAAGACCTTCGACTGAAGCAGCGGCGGCACTGACAACGGCCATCCCCTCTTGAGCATGATCGACAGACAGAACAGTTAAACCCACAGTGCCATTCAACCACGAGTCACCGGTGGTCATGATGCACGCACCCCGCCAGAGCCATCCCCACGCGCACGGGAATCGTGCTCCAAGCCAGTCATGACGCACCCCAGAACCAGACGCCGTGTGTCGAGACGTTTCACAACCGGGAAAACAGGCGGACCGCAGTGGCAAAACTCGGTACTGGGAGGCACGGGCCCGGACGGCAGGCAGTCGCACCGGGACGTACAGGAGCGTCGCGGGAGAACCGGGCACAGGAATGTCAGGAATCTCACCGCGCAGGAATGTCACGCACAGGGAAGCATGGGAAGAACCGATCGTCGGGAGTCGTGTTCCTGAGAGCCACTCCGCCTGGCCGCAAGGGGGTCTCGGGCCTTGACGCCGGCGTGTCATGGAAGCCACTGGACTCCCGAGCTCCGCTGGACTCCCGGGAATCCCGAACCCCGCCGGACCCACTGGACCCCTGGGAGCCCTGAGCCGTCCGGAAAGCCCCCGGCAACCCCGAGCCGCCCGGAAAGCAAGGGATCCGGGTTTGTCCGGGCTCGCGAGGCGTGGGCACAATCAGGGGTGATGAATACTCCAGCCCTTCTGGCCGCCATGACCGGCCAGCGTCCCGATCACCATCCGGTGTGGTTCATGCGCCAGGCCGGGCGTTCCCTGCCCGAGTACCGCGCAGCTCGTGAGGGCACGACGATGTTGCAGTCGTGCCTCACCCCGGATCTCGCCGCCGAGATCACCTGCCAACCGGTGCGCCGACACAAGGTGGATGCGGCGGTGCTGTACTCCGACATCATGGTGCCGCTGGCCCTGACCGGGGTGGGGGTGCACATCGAACCGGGCGTAGGACCTGTGGTCGACGAGCCGATCCGCACCGCTGCCGATGTGGCCAAGCTCACCAGCATCCCGGCAGGTGACGCAGCGGTCGTCGAACAGGCAGCCAAGCTCGTCGTCGACGAGCTCGGTGAGGCCACCCCCCTCATCGGTTTCGCCGGCGCCCCGTTCACCATCGCTGCCTACCTGGTCGCCGGTCGCCCCAGCCGGGATCACCTCGCCGCGCGCGCCATGATGCACTCCGACCCCCAAGCCTGGGGCGAACTCATGGACTGGGTGGCACGCCTCGACGCCGCATTCCTGGCAGCCCAGGTGGCTGGTGGGGCCCGAGCCGTGCAGTTGTTCGACTCGTGGGCAGGCTCGCTGAGCGCGGGCGACTACCGCAGTCACGTCGCCCCACACTCGCTGAGGGCACTTGCCGAGCTGGATCGGAAGCTGCCCATGGTGCATTTCGGGGTCAATGCCACCCATCTCTTGGACGAGATGGCCCAGGTGGTTGCCCAATCCTCAACACACCCGGTGATGGGCGTGGACCACCGGATCACCCTGTCCGATGCCGCAGCCACCCTCATGGTGTCGGGCCTGGACATGCCGTTGCAGGGCAACATCAACCCGGCGCTGCTGCTGGCCGGGTGGGACGCCTTGGAAGCCGAGACCCGAGCAGTCGTCGCAGCAGGGGCCCAGGCCGAGGGGCACATCGTCAATCTGGGCCACGGGGTTCCGGCGCAGACCGACCCCGAGGTGCTCACCCGTCTCGTGGAGCTGGTGCATTCGCTGTGAGAAACGTTGACGCAGTCGTCATTGGTGGCGGAATGGCCGGGCTGGTGGCCGCCTGGCAACTGACCCAGGCCGGGCTGAAACCGGTCCTCGTCGAATCGCGCGGTTACACCGGCGGCCTGGTCGCAGGATCACAGCTGGCCGGGATCGCCTACGACATCGGAGCCGAGGGGTGGGCGACTCGTCGCCCTGACACCAGCCAGTTGGCCACCGAACTCGGTCTGGTCGTCGAGCCGCCAGTGCGTCAGCCCTCCTGGGTGTGGTTCGACGACGGGGCGTTCGCCATGCCATCCGACGCGGTACTGGGCATCCCGTCCGACGTCACCTCCACCGACGTCGTGACCGCCATCGGGGGCACGGCGGCCGACCTTGCTGCCGGGTTGGACTCCCGACCGGTTCCCGACGAGGTACCGGAGAGTTTGGGGGAGCTGGTGCGCACCCGACTGGGCGAGGAGGTGCTCACACGACTGGTGGGGCCGATCGCCGGCGGCATCCACGCCGCGGTTCCCGACCTGCTCTCAGCAGATGTCGTCGCCCCGGGGCTGCGTGCCGCACTGGTGCGCACCGGGTCGTTGCAGCAGGCCGTCGCAGCTCAGGTGCGCGCCCGGGGTGACTCCCCGGTCGTCGCCTCGGTGGCCGGTGGCATGTTCCGCATGCCGCAGACCCTGCACGAACAGATCGAGGCCGCCGGTGGCCAGATCCTCACCCGGATCGGGGCGAAGTCCATCAGCGCCTCGCCCACCGGACTCGAACCGGGCGCCTCCCCCGCAACAGCAGGGGCCGCCAGCGATCCGGTGCCGGATGGGCACGACGCCCAGGGCGGGCGTTGGCTGGTCACCACCGCTGCCACCTCACGCAACCCCAATCCGTCCCTGCCCCCGATTCCCGACGGTGAGCCGGTCACCTACTGCACCGACCGGGTCATCGTGGCATGCAATGCCGCCCCAGCCCTCGACCTGTTGTCCGACGTGATCGACGTCACCGGGCCAGCGCTCACCGCTGGAGCTCCCATCGCCCACGTCAACCTGGCACTGCAGGCCCCGGAACTGGACGGGGCACCACGTGGCGGCGGAATGCTCGTCGCCCCCGGGTCGACAACCGTCAAGGCGAAGGCCCTCACCCATCTGTCGAGGAAGTGGCCGAGCCTGGGAGCATCCTGCCCATCGCACGTGCACCTGGTGCGCGTCTCGTACGGCCGCAGGGGTGAGAAGGCGGTGCCGCTGTCGGTCGAGCAGGCGCTGACCGACGCGTCGGTGCTGTTCGGCGTGAAACTCACGAGTGACCAGCTGCTGGACTCGGCGATCATCCACTGGGACGGTGCCCTGGCGCCCACCACCCCGCGTACCCGGGCGTGGGTGCAGGAGTTGCACGCACGTCTGGAGAAGGTGCCGGGGCTTGCCCTCACCGGGGCCTGGGCCAGCGGATCGGGTATCGGGGCCTTGGTGCCACATGCTCGGACCGCCGCTCGAAAACTCACCTGAGGACCGACATCTCATCTGAGGAGCTGTTTCCGGGAGCGTTTTTCGCCCCCGGGTCAGCACCGCTGTTGACCGAGCCTCCCCGGGACCGGGGAAGGCCCGGAATCACCATCAGCCGTCGGCATAGGGGGTTGAATCCTGCGCACTCGTCCCTAAGAGGCCAGCCCGGTCGCCATCCGCCGATATGGGAGTTGGGCACGGCAGCAAAGCGTCCTGCTGGTGCCGGCTCAATCCCTCGCTCCGCAGGATCGGGGCATTCACGTCGCGCTCTGAAACGTCACAACCTGAGGCACCGCACCGACCCATCGCCACGGCACTCCGTGGCAAACATGTCGGTACTCCACGAACCTGCCACACCACGTGGCACAACCTGGCAACACAAACAGAAAAACCACACACCAGTGCAGTACCTGGATGAACGACAGCGCAGTACCCCGACGGGGCCCGCCGCGAAATCGACACCCGCCACGCTGCGTACTGTCGAAACACCTGGATCTGGTGCCCCTGAATGCTCCCACCGAGAGACAAACCAGCTCAGAGAAACAGGGCCGACAAGGTCAGGGCCCTGCGAAACGGGTTCGCCCGGAGGGGATCACCCAAACCAAGGCGGACTCGCAAAAATCATTCGTGACAAGATGGGAGACATGACAGTCATTCGTCTGGGAACCCGCGCCAGCGCACTTGCGACCACGCAGTCGCAGACCGTTGCAGACCTGCTCACAGCGCAGGGTCTGCAGGTGGAGTTGTTCCACGTCACCACCGACGGCGACACCTCCACCGCGTCACTGCGGCAGATGGGTGGCACCGGCGTCTTCGCCACCGCGATTCGTTACGCCCTCATCGGCTCCCAGTGCGATGTGGCCGTCCACTCCTTCAAGGACCTGCCCACCGCCCAACCGATCGGTCTGCGGGTGGCAGCGGTGCCGCCACGGGAGGATCCGCGCGACGCCCTGGTGGCCCGCGACTCACTCACCCTGGACGAGCTGCCCAAGGGGGCGAAGGTGGGCACCGGCTCCCCGCGTCGATTCGCCCAACTGCTGGCACAACGTCCTGACCTGCAGATCGTCGACATCCGAGGCAACGTCGACACTCGGCTGGGACGAGTCAAGGGCCTGGGACGGTACGCCAAGGGGGGCGGCCGGGAGGATCTGGACGCCGTCATCCTGGCCTGCGCCGGGCTGGAGCGGCTCGGCCACGCGGGACTCATCACCGAACGCTTGAGCACCGACGTCCTCATGCCGGCCCCCGCCCAGGGGGCGCTGGCCGTGGAGTGCCGCAATGCCGACTCCCTGCACGGTCCACTGGCCAAGGCCCTGCAGGCCATCGACGACCGTCCTTCCCACCTGGCGGCGCTGGCCGAACGCGCCGTGCTCAACCGACTGGACGCTGGATGCGCCGCCCCGGTCGGCGCCCACGCCACCCTCACCGAAGGTGGCCCAGACAAGGCTGCCCAGCCCGACGTGCTGCACCTGCAGGCCGTCGTCTGTTCCCTGGACGGCACCAAGCTGGTGCGCAAGGAGGCCAGCATCGAGCTGCCCCCGCTCACCGAGCACTTCGCCGCTGCCTACGGGATCGGTGAGAAGCTGGCCGAGGACCTGCTTGACGCCGGGGCCGAGGAGATCACCGATCTGTCGGCATCCAAGAGCACGCCCGCGAACCCGGAGAGCCCTGATGAGCGCGACACCGCCAGTGGGACCCACAGCGGTACGGCTCACAACAGCACGGCCGATGCGCAGAGCGGAACAGACACCGAGGAGGGCCGGTGAGCACCCAGGCAGTCCTGCCCCCAGTCCTGGTACCTCGCGAGCCATCCCACGACCGGATCGGCACCGCCCTCAAACAGCACGGATTCGGCGTCATCCACGCCGCAGTGACGCAGATCGTCACTCTGCCGGACGCCGAGAAGCTGCATGAGGAGGCCACCTGGCAGGCCGACTGGCTCGTCGTCACCTCGGCCAACACCGTGCGCATGCTGCCTCCGGACCGCCTGGCCCAGGCCCGGGCGGAGGGAATGCGAGTCGCCGCAGTGGGCCGGGCCACCGCTCGCGCCCTGACTGGCCTGGACATCAAGGCCGATCTGGTACCGTCGACCCAGAGTGGGGCCGGTCTGGTCGACGCCTGGAGTGAGGAGGGCGCACGAGTCCTGCTACCGGCATCCCAGCTCGCCGCGCCCACGGTGCCCGAGGGGCTGGCCGCCAAGGGCTGTCACGTCAACCGTGTCGACGTCTACACCAGCGAGCCGCTGGAGGAGCTGCCCGAGGTCGTCGCGCAGGCCTGGCCGGCCCTGGCCGCAGTCGTCGTCACCTCATCGTCGGTGGCGCGCGCCCTGATCCACCTCACCGAACAGGCCGGGCTCACCTGGACCCGGCAACAACCCATTGCCATCGGCGGACCCACCGCCGCAACCCTCGCCGAGCTGGGGCACCCAGCCGCTGCTGTCGCAGCCGCCCCGACGCCCGAGGGAATTCTCACCGCAACCCTGGGAGTAATTCATGACTGACACCACCATCAAACCCCTGCCCGAGATGCTGCGTCCCTTGGTGCGGCCGCGTCGACTGCGCACCACCCCTGCCATGCGTCGCATGGTCGCCGAGACCCGGGTGTCCCCCGCCCAACTCATGCTGCCGGCCTTCGTCGCCGAGGGGCTCACCGAACCCCGCGAGATCAGCGCCATGCCCGGGCAGTACCAGCACACCTTGGACTCGATCAAGAAGCTTGCCGAGCAGGCCGCCGAGGCTGGCATCGCCGGGATCGACCTGTTCGGCGTGCCCACCGAGAAGGACGAGATCGGTTCACAGGCGTGGAATCCGCAAGGAATCCTCAACAAGGCCATCGCCGCCGTGCGTGACGCGGTGGGTGACGACCTGGTCGTCTGCACCGACACCTGCCTGGACGAGTTCACCAGCCACGGCCACTGTGGCGCACTCACCGAGGACGGACGCGTCGACAACGACGCCACCCTGCCGCTGTACGCCGCGATGGCCGTCAGCCAGGCACGGGCCGGGGCCCACGTTGTCTCCCCGTCGGGCATGATGGACGGTCAGATCGCGGTGATCCGTGAGGCCCTGGACGACGCCGGGTTCACCGACGTGGCGATCCTGGCCTACTCCGCCAAGTACGCCTCGGCCTTCTTCGGACCGTTCCGGGAGGCCGTGGACTGCAGCCTCAAGGGGGATCGCAAGGCCTATCAGCAGGATCCGGCCAACCGTATCGAGGGCATGCGTGAGACCCTGCTCGACGTGGCCGAGGGGGCCGACATGGTCATGATCAAGCCCGCCTCGCACTACCTGGACGTGCTCAGTGACGTCGCCGCCGAGGTGAACATCCCGGTGGCCGCCTACCAGGTGTCGGGTGAGTACGCCATGCTGGAGTCCGCAGCCGCCAAGGGATGGATCGACCGTCGCCGTTGCATCAGCGAGTCGCTCACCTCCATCGTGCGAGCCGGAGCCGACGTCGTCCTCACCTACTGGGCGATCGAGGCCGCCGGTTGGCTGCGCGAGGAATTCTGAGACCCATGACGTACGCGTGCCACTCCCGACCGCTGGAGTCACCAGGTCATGGGAGTGGCGCGTGACCGGTCCACCACACGACGCACCGTTGACAGACACATTTTTGAGAGGGGCGTGCCGATGAGCACCAATGCCGAACTGTTCGACCAGGCCAAGAAGGTCATTCCCGGCGGGGTGGACTCGCCGGTGCGTGCCTACGGATCGGTGGGTGGGGTGCCTCGATTCATCGACCACGCCCAGGGCCCGTGGATCTGGGACGCCGAGGGGCACCGCTACGTCGACCTGGTGTGCACCTGGGGTCCGGCCCTGCTCGGCCACGCCCACCCGAAGGTCGTCCAGGCCGTCAAGGACGCCGCCGAGAAGGGACTGAGCTTCGGCGCACCGACGCACACCGAGACCCTGCTCGCCGACGAGATCCGCTCCCGGGTGGATCCGGTGCAGAAAGTTCGATTCGTCTCGACGGGAACCGAGGCGACGATGACGGCGGTGCGGCTGGCACGCGGCGCCACCGGGCGTGACGTCATCGTCAAGTTTGCCGGTCTGTACCACGGCCATTCCGATGCCTTGCTGGCCGCAGCCGGCTCCGGGGTGGCCACCGCAGGGTTGCCCGGCTCGGCCGGTGTGCCGGCGGCCTCCACCGCAGACACTCTGGTACTGCCCTACAACGACGTCGACGCCCTGGAGCAGGCCTTCGCCGAGCGCGGCGACGAGATCGCCGGTGTCATCGTCGAGTCCACCCCGGCGAACATGGGCGTCGTGCCGCCGCTGCCCGGCTTCTGCACCGCCATCCGCAAGCTCACCGCCGAGCACGACGCGATCATGATCGTCGACGAGGTGCTCGCCGGGTTCCGCTGCTCGGCATCCGGGTACTGGGGAGTCCTGGATCACGGCGGGGAGCACTTCGTGCCAGACCTGTTCACCTTCGGCAAGGTCGTCGGCGGCGGCATGCCGCTGGCCGCGCTGGGAGGGCGCGCCGAGGTGATGGACCTGCTTGCCCCCACCGGACCCGTCTACCAGGCCGGAACCCTGTCGGGAAATCCGTTGGCGACGATCGCCGGGCTCACCACCCTGCAGCTGGCCGACGAGGGCGTCTACACCCGTCTCGATGCTCGCTCCGAGCAGTGGCGTGACGCCCTGCACGGGGCTCTGGGCCGCGCCGGGGTGCCGCACCAGATCAACAACGCGGCATCGCTGTTCAGCGTCTTCCTGGGCTGCGAGCAGCCGGTGCACGACTACGAGGGCGCCAAGTCGCAGAATGCGGAGGCGTACTCGGCGTTCTTCCACTCCATGCTGGACGACGGGGTCAACCTGCCGCCGAGCTGCTTCGAGGCATGGTTCCTCTCCGACGCCCACGACGAGGAGACCTTCGAGGTCTTCACCGCCGCGCTCCCGGCAGCCTGTGAGGCGGCGGCCAAGGTGATCGGTGGCTGACGAGGCCGACCATCGGACATCCGCCCCGGCCACGTCGACATCGGGAACGGACAGCCCCGTCACGAATTCCCCCGCCTCCCCGCATCCTCGGACCCGCGGCCTGGATTCCGAGACCGTGGCGACGGTCTGTGCCTGGTACCGCACCAATGGCCGTGACCTGCCGTGGCGCCGGCCGGGAACCTCCCCGTGGGCGGTGCTCGTCAGTGAGGTGATGAGCCAGCAGACGCCGGTGGCCCGGGTGATCGGCCCGTGGACCGAGTGGATGCAACGCTGGCCCACCCCCGACGATCTGGCCGAGGAGGAACCCGGTACCGCCGTGGCCGCCTGGGGGCGGCTGGGCTACCCGCGCCGGGCACTACGGTTGCACGCCTGTGCGGTGGCCATCGCCACCCAGTACGACGGCCAGGTGCCGAGCGGTCACGACGAGCTGGTCTCGCTGCCCGGAATCGGCGACTACACGGCGGCAGCGGTCGTCTCGTTCGCCTTCGGGGGCCGGGCGGTGGTGCTGGACACCAACGTTCGTCGTCTCATCGCCAGGGCCGAGTGCGGGATCGGCAACTGCCCCAGCTCGGTCACCAAGGCGGAACGCGAGCTGGCGTCAGGCTTGGTGCCCGACGACGCCCCAGCGCGGTGGGCGGTGGCGTCGATGGAGCTGGGGGCGCTGGTGTGCACGGCCCGCTCCCCGCACTGCACCGAGTGCCCGATCGCCGGTTCGTGTCGCTGGTTGGCCGCTGGGCGTCCGGACAATGCCCCGACCCGTCGTGCCCAACCGTGGAAGGGCACCGACCGGCAGTGCCGCGGGGTGATCATGGACGTGGTGCGCAACTGCCCGGATGGGGTGCCGGTGGAGACGACCCTGTCGGCCTGGCCGCATCGGGACCAGGCCGAGCACTGCCTCGACTGGCTCGTCGCAGACGGGCTGCTGCACCGCACGGACGACACCGTGCGGTTGTGAGGGGACGGCCTCGCACGACTCGCAGCCCCGCCTGCCCGGTGCTGCTGCCGACAGACGATGAGTGGTCAAAGCATCGCCCCAGAATTGGCGCACTGCATGGACCGGATGGAGAGTTGTCGTGACAGGGACGGGACCCTCTGCCAAAGCAGGCGCCGCCGATCCGACAGCTGGTGGAGCCTGCGTCGTGGCAACAATCATCGGCCAGGGTCGGCCAAGGTCACGCCGAAGGCAGAACTCAATCATCAGACTTGTAGACTGCTGTCATGTTGCCCATCCGCGTGCTGCTGGCCGACGCACCCCTTGCACACCATGACACCGCAGGGCAAGGACAGCACCATGTGTGATGTCCTCGACCTCATTGACGCCAGGGTCACTGACCATGCTCGCCCCGTGGTCCTCGTGGATGGACGTTCCGGAGCCGGCAAGACGACTCTGGCGGCCCAGCTGGCTGCTCGCCATCCGAACTGGCAGCTGGTTCATGCCGATGACATCTACCCCGGGTGGACGGGGTTGTCCGGGGTGTGGGATCTCACCAGTCTGTGGAACCCCGAACCCAGCTACCTCAGCTGGGACTGGTACCAGATGTGCCACGGGTCACGGGTGCCGTTGGACGCACACCTGCCCATGATCGTCGAGGGTGCCGGGGTGCTCACTCCCGCCAACCGGGCTCACGCGACGTTGGGCGTCTGGTGTGAGCTTGACGCGCCCACTCGTCGAGGCCGGGCACTGCGCCGCGACCCCGAGTTCCAGGCGTACTGGGCAATGTGGGCGATTCAGGAAGGACTGCACATCGCCCGCAACCGACCGACCGAGCTCGCAGACCTCACCGTGGACTGCGCCGCGAAGGACGGTGCACCGGCTCGGTGACGCCGGCCGATGGCCAAGCCCGTCCACAGACGGTCAGGCGGTTCTCTCATCCGCCGCTTCAACTCTTTGCGCGGCCACGCTCGTCCACAGACGGTCGGGCGAGGGATACCGGGCGGGAGCCAATCCAGTGCCTCCACTGCTTCCGGTCACACCCCCCATCCAGGGGGACCGAGCAGGCGACTGAGGCGTCCTGACCACTCCACCAAGGGAACAGTGACCGGGCGAGCAGCTGACTGCGGGCACGCGGGACCGACCAGTCTTGCACCCCAGGCAGCCTTGACAGTTCGCGGCCTCGTGGCGCGACGTCACACCAGCAGGTACTTCACCACGGCAATGGCGAGGAGCGCCAGCGTCAGCACTCCCATCCGTCGCCAAGTGGCAGGTCTGCTGCCCCGGGAGACGCGGTTGGCGTCGTCGAAGAAGATCCATCCCGAGGCCAGGCCGGCAAGGAATCCGCCGACATGGGCCTGCCACGCGATCCCGGGAAAGAAGAACGCCAGGCCGAAATTGAGGGCCAGCACCACCCACAGCGACCGGTTGGACAGGCCCAGCTTGCGCTGGACCACCAGCAGCACACCGAACAGCCCGAAGATGGCCCCGGACGCACCGAGCACCCCCTGTCCCCAGGAGGGCAGGACGGCACCATCACTGCCCGGTGAGGCCATCGCGACGTAGACGACGCCACCGGCCAGGGCAGACAGTGCGTAGGCAGCAATGTATCTGGCACGTCCGAGGAATGTCTCCAGGGCACGTCCGAGCGCCCACAGCGCGTACATGTTGAATAGGATGTGGGCGATCTCCGGGGCATGGGCGAAGGCCGAGGTGACGAATCGCCACGGCTGAGTGGCTCCCAGGGCGGGAACCAGAATGATCTGGTCGACGAAGCCCGGGAACACGAGTTCTGCCAGCCACACGATGACGCAGATCGCAATGATGGTGTAGGTGACGACCGGGGTCTGAGAGGTGGTGGTCCGGGAGCGACGTCGGCGGCCCCGCGAGGTGGCCCGGGAGCGCCCCGATCGGGAGTCACTCATCTGGGCGGCCTGGGGTGGAGCCCAGGCAGGGTCGGGCTGCGACCGATCAGGTTTCGGAGCATCGGCCCGTGGTTGGCTCAGCTGGGGCTGCCCATCAGAGCCACCGCCCCACGGCTGGGCGCCCGATGGCGGAGGCGTCTGCCAGTCAGGACCGGAGCTGGCCGGGCCCTGTTCGAGACTCGTGTCGTCGGACTGCCAGTTGGACGATCCGCCGGACTCGGGCTGGTGGGGGCTGGGATGGTCACTCATGGTTCTCCTGTGTCGGGCTGCCAGCCTCGAGGGTACCTAATCGGACGACGCCTTGAAATCGGCGAAGAAGGCGACGACGAGGGCTGCCAGACCCATCTCGATGGCAGGTACGAGCATGGACTGGCCGAATCCACGCGACAGATCCCCGTGGGTCGCCGCCAGACGCCAGTCCATGACGGCGGCGATGAGCGCCGAGCCCAGCACCGATCCCACCTGGCGGATGGCGTTGTTGACGCCCGATCCCGCTCCTGCGACGTCGAGGCGCAGGTCATGGGTGGTGGTCAAGGACACCGGACTCCACACGAACGACGTCCCTGCTCCCATGACGGCTCCAATGAGCGAGAACACCCACAGTGGTGTCGTCGGGGTCATGAGGAGGAACCACAACAGGGAGCAGGCGGTCACCGTCAGCGTCCCCACCAGACCGATTCGTCCGGATCTGCGACGCTGCAGGATGCGCCCGGCGAAGGGGGAGCAGATCGCGGTCGCCACGGCCGTCGTCGCGAGCAGCAGGGCCGCCTTGGTGGGGGTGAGCCCGCGGGCGGTCTGCAGGTACAGGGCAGTGATCAGGCTGAAGGAGGACACATTGGCCCCGACGAAGAAGATGGCGGCGTTGCCCAAGGTGAAGTTGCGGTTGCGGAACAACCCCAGCGGGACCAGGGGCTGTGCGTCCCGGCGCTCCATGCGCCGTTCGTACCAGACGAACAACCCCAGGAACACCACGCCGAGGGCGATGAGCAGCGGCACCGAGATGATGCCGGTGATGACGCCCCAGTCGTAGGTCTGGCCTTCCTGGATGCCGAAGACGATGAGGCTCATGGCGATGCCCGACAGAATCATTCCCCACCAGTCGAGTTTCGCTGCGGTGCGTGGCATCACAGGCACGGCGACCAGGGCGCGCCACAGGCCGATCACTCCGATGGGCACGTTGACCAGGAAGATCCATTCCCAGCCCAAGCTGTCCACGAGCACTCCGCCGAGAATGGGGCCTACGAAGCCGGCCACCCCGGCCACACCGCCCCACACGCCCATGGCAGCTCCGCGGATGCGCGGCGGGAAGAGCTGGGTGATGAGTGTCATGGACTGTGGGGCCATGAGCGCTGCACCAATCCCCTGGACGGCGCGGCAGGTGATGAGCATGCCGATGGTTCCGGACAGTCCGCAGGCCAGCGATGCAAGGGTGAAGATCGTCATACCGATGGCGTAGATGTTGCGGGTGCCGAATCGGTCGCCCAGTCGTCCGCTGATGAGCAGCGGGACGGCGTAGGTGAGCAGGTAGGCCGAGGTCACCCAGACCCCGCCGTCCAGATCGGTGTGCAGGTTGTGGATGATCGCGGGCATGGCCGTGGTGACGATGGTGGCGTCGACCAGGATCATGAAGAAACCGATGAGCAGGGCTCGCAGTGCCTGCCAGGCGCGTTTCTCGGTGACGACCTTGCCGTCGGAGTCCAAGGCCAGGTCGTGGCTCCGTCCCAGGCCCTGTTCGGGTACGGCATCCCGTGAGCTCGACCCACGTCCTGATTCCTGATCCGGCGCGCAGTCCTGGACCTCATCGGGTTTCTGAGTCGGGTCAAGATTCTGGGCCGGGTCCTGCTGCGATCCCGGACCGCGCCCGGACGGTGTGTCGGAGTCTCCCGGTCTCGGGTGTCGGTTGGGGTGTGTGGGATCCGCTGCTGGGGACGGCTCGGATGGCAAGGGCGCTCCTGGAAGTGACAGAGATGGGCAGACTTCGAACGGCAAGTCGCTGAGCGGTGTCGCGCGTGCCGTGTCCGTGTGGAGCACGCACGATCAAGGCAAGTCTAGAACCTGCCCAACCAAGCTGTGGAACGAAGAACCATCCACCCTGACGGCCAGGTCGTTCCCGGCCGACAGCTCAGCTCGCGACTGCCATGATGGCCGTGGCACCTCTCCCCCGGTTCGATCACCCGTCCAAGGCGTCTGGCCGGCTCGTCACTGGCTCATCTGTGCAAGTGCCGAGGCGATCGACTCGGCGATCGTGGTGTCACGGAACTCGAATCCGTGGTCGAGGAGCTTGGCGGGTTTGACGCGCTGGCCGGCGCAGATCGTCTCGTCGACGAGTTCGGGGCCGAGCACCGCCTTGGCGATCGGGGTCGGGAAGGGCACCACGGCTGGACGGTGCAGCGCCTTGGCCAGGGCCTTGGTGAACTGCGCGTTGGTGACCGGAGCGGGTCCGGTGAGGTTGACGGGCCCGGTGATGGTGTCGTCGGTGAGGATCTTCACCATGGCCGAGATGTGGTCGTCCAGGCTGATCCACGACAGGTACTGCCGGCCGTCACCGACCTTGCCGCCCAGCCCGAACTGGAACAGCGGTCGCTCCTTGCCGAGGAATCCACCGGAGGGGCTGATGACCAGCCCGGTGCGCAGCGTCGCCACGCGTACCCGCTGGGGTGCGGACGCAGCGGCTTCCTCCCAGCTGCGGCACACCTGTGCCAGGAATCCGGAACCGGACCTGTCGTCCTCGTAGAGCCACCGGTCACCGCAGTGCGCGCCGTAGAAGCCCACCGCCGAACCACTGAGGAAGATCCGGCAGCGCGATGACGACTCCAAGGCCTGCACGACGAGTCGGGTGGAGTTGACGCGGGAGGACACGAGCGTGTCCTTGTAGTCGTCGGTCCACCGCGAACCGGCGATCGGGGCACCAGCCAGGTTGACGACGGCGTCGACGTCGTCGAGGTACGGCGGATCGATGGACAGACTGCTCGGGTCCCAGCGACGGTCGGAAGGCTGGCTGGGTTCGTGGCGAGTCAGGGTGACGACGTCATGGCCTTCCTCACGCAGCCGGGTGGCCAGTGCTGTTCCGATGAGACCGGTGGACCCTCCGACCCTCCGATGGCTACTCGCATGTTTCCAGCCTAGGTGGCAAAGGTGAGCATCACGACAACGTGATCGTGTCCAGGAGCAGCCGAGCGTGAACATGGCAGGTGCGTGTCCTCACCACTCGTCGATCTGCTGCATGGGCCTGTAAGGCATTCCCCGGCTCTCCCACGCCTGCGCCGATTGCCGTCCCATGACGTGTGCCGCGTCCTCGCCCGCGGCCAATTCGCCGTCGATCACCTCAGTGGCGTTGACGCATCCCCCCATGAGCAGACTGTGACGTGAATGAGCAGACGTGACGTGGGATCCGAGTCAATGCGGACAGTGGGCGGGGATGTTCGTTACAGCAGGGCATCCCTCTAGAGGCCCGGGGCAGTCTGGAGGCACTGGGTAGGGTCGGTGACGGTTCCACGGCACGGCACCTGGCCGGGCCCGTCGAGTATTCGACCGCCCGGTGCCGCCGCGGTCTCGATCGTGCACATACCGTCAGGAGGTTCGTCATGGCCCTCATCAGTCATGCCCAGGGTTGGGTTCGTACCATCATCGACGGCCTCAACCGCCCCTTTCCGTGGGGTGCCGCCCATCATTCCTCGGGGCCGGACGACGTCGACGTCACCCCGTGGCGGCTGCACCCGGCCTTCCACGGCTGTCTGGACTGGCACTCCTCGGCACACATGCAGTGGTCCGGGCTCACCTTGTTGACCTGTGCAGCCTCCGGGATTGAACCTGCCACCCGCGACGAGCTGGTCGGCGTGCTCAATGACCGACTCACCGTCGCCAATACCCAGGTGGAGAAGGAGTATCTGCGCACCCATCGCGGATTTGAGCGTCCCTACGGCTGGGGATGGGCGGCGCTGCTGGCTGCCCAGTGCGAGGTGGCCCGGTCCGCTGCAACCCGACACGTGGCTGCCACGGGGACGCCGGCCACCAGTGATGGATCGGGTCAGCGCTCCTGCCCCTCGGCCACCACATTCCCCACTGCACCCTCCGGAGCCACCGGGACCCGGCAGACCAATGAGCAGGAGGTGGACACGGTTCCCGAGGCAACAGATTGGGCCGAGGCCACCGGGATCGTCACGAAGCAGGTGTTCGCGAACCTGATGGCCTGGCTGCCGAACCTCACCATGCCGGTGCGCACTGGCACCCACGACAACACGGCCTTCGGCATCGGGCTGTGCCTGGACGCGGCACGAGTTCTGGGACGCACCGACGTCGTCGCCGCGATCGTCGAGCACTCCCACCGCTTCTTCGACGCCGACCGCGACTACCCGGTGGAGTGGGAGCCCAGTGGCCACGACTTCCTCTCCGCCGGGCTGAGCGAGGCCCATCTCATGGCCCGGGTGTTCCAGGTCGAGGGACGAGGCGAGGAGTTCGGAGGATGGTTGTCGACGTTCCTGCCACGTCTGGGACAGGCCGGCGACACCCTCCTGACCGTTCCCGACGTGCTCGACGGCACCGACGGCAGATTGGCGCACCTGTACGGGCTGAGTCTGTCGCGGGCCTGGCAACTGCGGGCCCTGACGCCGTGGCTCGACGAGGACGTCCGGCGCCGCATCGCCCAGGTCACGGCTCGACAGGTGAGTGCGGTGGAACCCCAGATCAGTGACGGGGACTTCATGGCCACCCACTGGCTGGTGTCGTTCGCGGTACAGGCGGAGCTGGCGTCAAGCAAGTACTGACTGTTTAGGCAATGCCTCAAAAGTGATCGGTTCAAGATCACAGGTAACATTGATATCACCTGGCAACTCATACAAGCCGATCTTTTTGGCCGCAAACTGATATACCCGAGCCAGTACGTAATTTTGGGGTTGTTCACGAGAAACCCGAACTTCATTGCGGCTTACAATCATCGGCCAGTTGATATCACGACGTGTTGTCTTGACCTCAATGTGCCGCTCACGTTCATGAAGATCGTAAGATTTAATATCGTACCCTAAACCATCACCTTTGGTTTGACTCACATGCTCCACCTGATCTGCAAGATCAGCACGCCCCCCTTCACGAAGACGGGTACGTTCCCGTTCGAGTACTGCGAGCTCTCCAGCCATACCTAGCGAGGTATTTGCAGCTTCGAGTGCGACGTAATCGGTGTGAACACCACCTTGACGATGCGCCATACCTCCGTACTCAACTAGAACCCGATCGGGCATTTTTGATGTTGTCCATGCAATGTCCATCCGCTCGGTAGCTTGAGCGGATACAGACGTCTGCATCAGGTTAAGTAAAACCTTATTGGAGTCGGCATACAACTGTTTGCGTATCTCATCAGCGAGGGAGTGCTGAAAATTACCTCGCGGCTTATAACCTTTGATATAGAGGCAGTGCATATCACGCAAGATCGCGCTAATATTAGCGAATTTCATTTCATAGGCACCGCGGCTGCGGCCAAACATCTCCATCAGCTTTTGGCGCTGATGAGATTTTACATATGGCTGGCCAGCCAATTCCTGAGCCAGCATGTCTAGATATGCAGCCACCGTGGCGGCGTTTTCTTCAGCCGTCCAGGCATCTCGTCTCGCCATAGTGCCCAGGATACTGATCGCGTCTCGTCCCAAAACACCAGTGGTCCCGCTCCCACCCGGGGACGGGACCACCAAGCATGTTCGAGTGGGCTCAGCCCTCCTGCTGATCGCCCTCACCGCCGCTACCGGCGGTCAGCTCCTCAGGTACCTGGTCGGGAGCGACCGAACGGTCCGTGCCGGCAAAGGTGAACGGCTCCTCCGAACCCTCCGGGGCAGCATCGACCACGACGATCTGGCCAGACTTGACCTCCCCGAAGAGGATGCGCTCGGCCAACGGATCCTCGACGTCGCGTTGGATGGCGCGACGCAGCGGTCGAGCGCCCAACAGCGGATCGAAGCCACGCTTGGCCAAGAGCTCCTTGGCGGCCGAGGTCACCTCGATACCGATCGAGCGGTCGGCGAGTCGTCCCTCCAGCTGGCCGATCATGAGGTCGACGATCCGCAGGATGTCGTCCTGGCCAAGCTGGTGGAAGACGATGATCTCGTCCAGACGGTTGAGGAACTCCGGGCGGAAGTGGCTCTTGAGCTCCTCGCTCACCTTGGACTTCATCTTCTCGTAGCTGGCCACCTCGTCGTCGGCTCGGGAGAACCCGAGATTGACGGTCTTGGAGATGTCACGCGACCCAAGGTTCGTCGTCATGACGATGACGGTGTTCTTGAAGTCGACCACACGCCCCTGGGCGTCGGTGAGACGTCCCTCGTCGAGGATCTGCAACAGGGAGTTGAAGATGTCGGGATGGGCCTTCTCGATCTCGTCGAAGAGGATGACGCTGAACGGCTTGCGGCGCACCTTCTCGGTGAGCTGACCGCCCTCCTCGTAACCGACGAATCCGGGCGGGGAGCCGAACATCCGCGATGCGGTGTGCTTCTCGGAGTACTCACTCATGTCCAAGGTGATGAGGGCGTCCTCGTCACCGAAGAGGAACTCGGTGAGCGCCTTGGTGAGCTCGGTCTTGCCCACGCCCGACGGGCCAGCGAAGATGAACGACCCTGCTGGGCGCTTCGGATCCTTGAGCCCGGCCCGGGTACGCCGGATCGACCTGGCCAGGGCCTTGACGGCGTCCTCCTGGCCGACGTAGCGTTTGCCGATCTCGTCCTCCATGTGGAGCAGACGCTGGGACTCCTCCTCGGTGAGTTTGAACACCGGGATGCCGGTGGCGCCGGAGAGCACCTCGGCGATCTCCTCCTCACCGACGACGGCCGGCACGGCGGAGTCGCCCTGCTTCCACTCCTCCTCCTTGGCCTCACGCTCGGCGCTCAGCTTCTTCTCGTCGTCGCGCAGTGCAGCGGCACGCTCGAAGTCCTGGGCGTCGATCGCCGCCTCCTTCTCGGTGCGCACCTCGGCCAGACGGTCGTCGAACTCACGCAGATCCGGCGGGGCCGTCATGCGACGGATGCGCATCCGGGCACCGGCCTCGTCGATGAGGTCGATCGCCTTGTCGGGCAGGTATCGATCCTGCACGTACCGGGCAGCCAGGTTGGCGGCGGCGGTGATGGCCTCATCGGTGATGGTGATCTTGTGGTGGTTCTCGTAGCGATCCCGCAGACCCTTGAGGATCTCGATCGCCAACGGGATGGACGGCTCGGCCACCTGGATCGGCTGGAAGCGACGTTCCAGGGCGGCGTCCTTCTCGATGTACTTGCGGTACTCGTCGAGGGTGGTGGCACCGACGGTCTGCAGCTCACCGCGAGCCAGCATCGGCTTGAGGATGCTGGCGGCGTCGATGGCACCCTCGGCGGCACCGGCACCGACGAGATTGTGGATCTCGTCGATGAACAGGATGATGTCGCCGCGGTTGTTGATCTCCTTGAGCACCTTCTTCATGCGCTCCTCGAAGTCGCCGCGGTACCGCGACCCGGCAACCATGGAGCCCAGGTCCAGGGAGTAGATCTGCTTGTCGCGCAGGGTCTCGGGAACGTCTCCGCGCACGATGGCCTGGGCCAGACCCTCCACGCAGGCGGACTTGCCCACGCCTGGTTCGCCAATGAGCACCGGGTTGTTCTTGGTGCGGCGACTGAGCACGACCATGACGCGCTCGATCTCCTTCTCACGGCCAATGACCGGGTCCAGCTTGCCTTCCCTGGCCTGTTGGGTGAGGTTGCGTCCGAACTGGTCGAGCACGGTGGCCGGCGACTGCGACGGGCCAGCCTCCGGGGCGCCTGCCGTCGCGGCCTGCTTGCCATCGTCGCCCTGCAACAGCTGCAGGACGGTGTTGCGCACCGTGTTGAGGTCGGCGCCGAGCCGGATGAGTACCTGGGCGGCGACGCCCTCCCCCTCCCGGATGAGGCCGAGCAGCAGATGCTCGGTGCCGATGTAGGAGTGGTTCATCTGGAGCGCCTCACGCAGGCTGAGCTCCAACACCTTCTTGGCACGCGGGGTGAAGGGGATGTGGCCAGTGGGGGTCGTCGTGCCACGGCCGATGATTTCCTCGACCTGGGCGCGCACCGCCTCCAGCGAGATCCCCAGCGAGGTGAGGGCCTTGGCGGCGACGCCTTCCCCCTCACTCACCAGTCCGAGCAGCAGATGCTCGGTGCCTATGTAATTGTGGTTCAGTGCCTTGGCCTCGTCCTGGGCCAGGACGACGACCCGACGCGCCCGGTCTGAGAACCGTTCAAACATGAAGTCTCCTTGCAATGGGACAAGACCCTCCACAGGAGAGAATCTCTATCAACATCAGTCTAGACAGCGACGAAAAAGGTGCAGCAATTCCCGTTGTTCGCCTCTGGGTAAGGGGCGGCGATTCACACCCGGCAACGTGTTCTCGGAAAAATTTTCTTGGCAGGAGCGCCTCGGAGGAGCCTGCCGAAAACAGCGACGACGTCCCCATCACGTGGGACGTCGTCCTCGACACGCACACGTTCTGCGCGAATCGGTGTGAAGGATCGCTCAGTGAGCCGCCGCGTAGGCCTCCCGAACCTCATTGGAGACGCGCCCGCGATCGGACACCTCCATACCCTGCTGGCGTGCCCAGCGGCGAATGTCATTGGCGGAGGGCCCTCCGACAGCGGCGGCACGACGTCCGCGCGAATGGCGCCCGCCAGTACGACGCGCAGACTTGGTCCACTTGGCGAGGGTCTCACGAAGTTCTGCCGCATTCTCGGTGGAAAGATCGATGACATAGCTCACCCCGTCAAGAGCGAATTCCACTGATTCCTCTGCAGCAGAACCATCGATGTCGTCAACAAGGTCAACACGAACGCGCTGAGCCATAATCCATCCTTCCAGAAAAAGCCTGCGAGGCAGTCGTGCCTCTTTCACATATAGGATAGAGATATCTTCTCGGCGCTTTCAAGTTGTGCGCAGCAAATTTGGTCTCCTTACCCCTCACACAGTATGAGTCGATCCGATGTTGCTCCGATGAATGAGCTGAGGCAGGCTTGACGGGTGGAATGCCGCACCGCCAAAACATCGAACAGCAAAACGAGTTGCGCATCACCCGGCAACTCAACTGATGTGCTCGTGAACATTGGCCGCATGGGTGCCATCGATGCCGACGTCAATTCTTGCAAGGACAGCCGGGAAACCGCGGACGGCGTCAGTGCCGACACCCCATCGACTCGTGCACCCCGCCGTCGCGTCCACCTCGATCTGGGCCCCGATCATCCAAGTCAGGCAGGTTTGGTGACGATCTCGTGCCGCACCTGCCAGGATTCCGGGAACCAGCACGATGATCGAATCGTTGCCGGGAGAATGCACATCAGCCACCTTCATCGCGGGGTCGAGAAACTCTTCGAGGTCCGCGACTACCGGCAGATCCCCATGCTGGCATCACGACACGACTGGCAGGCTCCCTTCGTCGGGGAAGCAGGAGCCGCCATGGCAGTCGAGAAAGCCCTGGGCATAGATGCACCGCCTCGGGCAATGCACGTGCGCACCATTCTCATCGAGTTCTCTCGGATGACAAGTCATCTGGCATTCCTCAGCTGGCTCCCCTGGTACGCCACAGATTTTTCGTGCCGTGGACGGGTACATCACCTACTCGATACTGCACATGACCTCTGGGAGGGCTTCTGCGGCAATCGCATCCACCCGATGACGTGCAGAATTGGTGGAACGGTCCATGACGTCACCCCTGTATTCGCAGCTTCCCTGAATACCTGGTGTATGCATGCAGCTGCACTGTCCGACGAACTACGCTCCCTGCTGGATGGTCCCGCCGGTGCATGCACGCGCGGGGTGGCGGTGATTCCTGCCGACGCCGTGGCCCCGTTCGGCCTGTCGGGCCCGGTGGCCCGGGCAAGCGGCGTGCCGATGGATCTGCGCTGCCCGAACGCGGCGAGGAGACGCACATCCCGATCCGAGACCACGACATCGTGGCGGGCAGAGGATTCCCGGGACGCCCCGAGACATCTGGCCTATGACCAGGTGAACTTCCCGGTGGTGGATGCCCCCACAGAGGGGGATGCCCACAGCCGGCTGTCGTGGCTGTGCGCCGAGGTGCGCCAGTCCGCGGATCTGGTCACGACATTGCTGCAGAGCCTTCCGGACGGAGAATTGGCGACTCGACTGCCAACGACGCTCAAGGTACCGGCAGGGCGCGTCTGGTCGCAGCTGGAGGCCCCGTGGGGACGAGCCGGCTATCTGCTCGACTCTCGCGGCACCACGTCGCCGTGGCGCCTGGCCCTGCGTACCCCCACCTTCGCCAATGTCCAGGTGCTGGAACACCTGCTGCCCACGCTCAGCGTCGAACAGCTGGAACCGGCAGTCGCCTCCCTGGGATGGACGCTGGGCGACCTCGACAAGTAGTGGACAGAGAAGGCCCCCGGAGGATCTCCGGGGGCCTTGAAAGCTCAGTGTGCGGTGACGGCCATCACGCCTGGCGACGCTCGGCCACGTCGTCCTCGTCCAGGTTGGGGAACGCGACACGGGACAGGTCGACGATCGTCGAATCATTGCTCGCGGTCCAGATGTCGCCAGCCGTGGGAACTCCGGCGTCGGTGACGGTACGGGCGTGGGAACCTTCGAAGGCCTTGGCCATCTCGGTGTCGAGCTGGGTCTCCAGGGCGACGATCCGTTCCTGCAGCTCGCGGACACGCTTGTTGCCCTCGGCAACCTTGTACTGCAGGGCGGCCTTGTCGCCACGCAGGGTCATCATCTCGTTCTCAGCCCGATCGAGCTTGGAGCGGGTGGTCGCCAGAGTCTCGGAAAGAGCGCCGACACGCTGGGCAAAGGTGTCGATCATCTCCATGGACTCCGCGTGGTGACGTCGTTCCATCTCCGCGCTCTGGTGACGCATGTCACGCAGCTCGACGAAGTGCGCCTCGCGCAGGCTGTTGACCTCACGCAGGGCGAGGTCCGTGGACACCCATGCCGCGGCGAGGGCGATGAGCGTTCCGACGCGAGCCATCCACACCGATGGGAACACCGCGCACGCCACCGCAACGACAGTGGCCACGATCAGGAGGATGAGCACATTACGGCGTTCCGGCGTCGTGCTCTTACCTCTCTTGGACTCTACCTTTTTCTGCACACCACTCACGTGTACCATCGTACAGGGTTTTTCTCGTATGAACAGAGCGACTTCCGTTGCCTGAAGCTCGCATTCAGGTATCCTTCCCGTCCGGATCCCTCGGCACCCGGCAGGCCTTCTCCAACTGCCAACCCGACACGCTGAGCAGGGCACACACGACGACCGTCACCGATCCCATGACGACCCGCTGGCGTGGCGAGGGAATGTCCAGATGCGCAATGTTCGCCAGGACGTAGACGATGCTCGCCCCACCCAGGGCTGCCCCGGTGAGCACGAGTGCCTTGCCCAGGGCCAGACTGACCAGTCCCTCGGTGGGTGAGACCTCTCGTTTCTCGTCGGCAACCTTGGCTGCCAACAGACGGGAGTCGACCCACACCGCCACCGCGATGACGGCCAGGATGATCGGTGTACTCATGGGCAACACCGGCACGATCGAGTCCGTCACGGTGTAGATGCTCAACACGAACCATCCCAGCACTGCGCCGCTGAGCAGCGCGACCCACACCTGCCGGCTGGTGGTGGGGGTGAGGTTGCCGTGCGGCGGCGGGGTCTCGTGGTGATCGGGCCAGTTCTGGGGAAGTTCACGGGTCATGGCAGCGTGACTTTCTCGTCGGTACGAACAACTCCCGAGACGTCCATCTGGTCGACGATCCGGCACACTGGGCCATGACCGACGAGACTAGCCTGCGGATCGACCTCCAACCATGGCACCAGCACGAAGGCACGTTCGTGGGCACGCGGATGCGGCACCGTGAGTGTGGCGGTGTCGATGACCTCGTCCGAGATGGCGACGATGTCGACATCGATGGTGCGCGGTCCGCCGTCGATGGTACGCACCCGGCCCAGCTCCTGTTCGACGGCATTCGCCCGCTCCAGCAGCCGTTGCGGTGTCACATCGGTCTCGACGACGAGGACGAGATTGTGGAAGTCCGGCTGATCGGTGACCGGGCCCACCGGGGTCGTGCGGTACACCGAGGAGACGTTGACGCCGTCCACCCCAGCAGTGGCGACGAGCAGGTCGACGGCCTGCTGCAGGATCTGCACGCAATCGCCATGCACGGAATCGGCCACGTTGGAGCCAAGGCTGAGCACCACCTGGCGTCGCACGGATCCGAGCCGGGGCGAGCCACCAGTCGAATCGGTGCCTGCTGCGTCGGAGACGTCTGGTCTCGTACCTCGCGGCCCTGACGTCGGTTCTGGGGCGAGGTGGCCAGAACGGCCTGCGTCGGGATCGGTCAATGCGGGATCGGTCACGGTCCTCATCGCCTCCTTCGAATCGTCACGGCCACATCGTCCACGACGACACCGACCGGCGCGTGGGGTTTGTGAACCGTCACCGTCACCTCGTCGAGCAGGTCATGACGCGTCAGACAGTCATCGGCGATGCGTCCGGCGAGGGTCTCGATGAGATTGACAGGTTCGCCCTCGATGACCGCAATCACCCGGGTGGCCACCTCGGCGTAGTTGACGGTACGGGCCAGGTCGTCGCTGGTGGTGTCGATCGGCAGGTGCAGGTCGAGGTCGACGACGAAGGGCTGCGGGTGTGCACGCTCGCTCGCGAGCACCCCGTGGCGTCCCGTTGCCACGATCCCGCGTATGGTGATGTGTCCGTCATCGATCATGGGCACGAGGTTACCGCGAGTGAGCCATCCAGCTGCCAGACGACGCAAGGCGTGTCAGGAGCCAGATGAGCTCCGAGACTCAGAACTGGTGCAGCTCGGAGGAGACGGCCAACGCACAGCTACCACGGAACACATCCATGCTCCGAGAAACCGTGGTCGTCTGAGTGTCGATCTGGGCATCCTGAGAATCGTGGCGAAACTTGGCGAAGTCGTCGTTCTCATTGGTGTGCAGTGGATCGTCAGTGGCCGCTCATGAGCTTCTCGACACGGGCAGCACGTGCTTGGTCAACGCTGACCGTGTGATCTCGGGACCACGCAATCTGCACCTCGACAAAGGTCTTCAACACGACGTACAACCCGACCATGCCCAGGACAAGAACATGTGAGAGTCCGTGGACAGACAGGAAGATCATGAGGCCCCAAGAGGCGAAAACGAAGAAGTGCTGAGTGAAGACCCTCCGATCGGTGTCATGTGCAGCCCGCAGATCCTTGGCACGACGCACGTACGGATCAGCCAACGAATCGGTGAACTCTTCGGTGAGATGCCGAAAAACCGCCAACCCCAACGGAACCCAGAAAGCCGTGACGGAGAGGCTGACACCTATCCATACCGCGATCCAGCCGGCCAGACCCAGATGACCCAAGCAGAAGATGAGATCCCTGAAGAAGAAACTGGCCGGGTGCTCAAGAGCACTGTTCAAGGTTGCGTTGTCAACGGTCGCCATCGCGAAGTCGTCACAAATCTTTCGTCCGCCGTGTCGCGACTGCCACCGTAGACGCGCATTGGCCGCCGTGCCACCAACGACGAACATGACGGTCTCAGCCCATGCGAGCAGCAGGACATTTCCCATCGGCCAGTCCAAGGCGAAGCCCCCGACAAGCGTGAACATGTTGTAGGCAATGATGATACTGTAGGTCGTCACATTCGTCCGGGGCATCGGGCCTCCTCGAGGTCACACCTTCATCTCAGTGGATCCCCGACGTCTGGAGGATCTTTGCGACCGTCTCGCAGGTGTCCCGGTTGGCCCGTACCTCATGGGTACGCACAGCCCAGGCTCGGTGCATGGCACAGTGGGCCGTGATCGCGGCAGTGGCCGCGTCACGTTCCTGAGCAGGACGCAACTGCTCACCGTGGGCCAGCAGGGTGCCGAGGAACCGTTTGCGGCTCACCCCCCACAACACCCGCAGGTCGGCGAAGGCCTCCTGAAAGCGGTCCGCATGGCACACCAGTTCCCAGTTCTGTTCCCCTGTCTTGGCAAAACCGATACCAGGATCGACGATGATCCGTTCCCGTGCGACGCCTGCCGCCACGGCTGCATCAACCTGAGCGCTGAGCTCGGTGATGACGTCCTCCACGGGGTCGTCGTAGTGAACATGCGACTGCATCGTCGCTGACTGGCCACGCCAGTGCATGAGGACGTAGTCGACGCCAGCCGAGGCGACGACGTCGAGGATGCGTGGATCCGCCAGACCACCGGAGACGTCATTGATGATGGTGGCCCCGGCATCGATGGCTTCCTGGGCGACTCGGGAACGCATGGTGTCCACCGAGATAGACAGTGGACGATCCGGATCCCATTCACCGGCCACGTGTGGATCGGTTGCCTGCAGACTCTCCCGTGGGGCTCCGTCCCGGTTTGCCAGGGCTCTGACGACGGGAACCACTCGGGCAATCTCGTCGGCCTCACTGGTGCGCTCGGTACCAGGACGAGTGGACTCCCCACCGATGTCGAGGATGTCCGCACCTTGGGCAAGCAGGTCCCAGGAGTGACGAATGGCAACCTTCGGATCGGCCCACAACCCTCCATCGGAGAAGGAATCCGGGGTGACGTTCACCACACCCATGACAAGGGTACGAGCAGGGTGTGGATTGGTGGCAGTGGGATCAATGGTCAGCACGATTCTTCAGTCTAGAGCGATTTTCCCGGGGCGGTTTCCACAGTGGCGAAGATCGGATTGACATCATGCACGATGCGCTGTTTAGTAGTGCCGTCTTTGCAGCATGCACCCCTGCACCGTCACGTCAGCCTCATCTGAAGGAGACCGTCATGTCGTGGATCAAGAAGGCTGGCATTGCAGCCATCGCAGCCGTGGCTGCCGTGGCCCCCATGGCCACCACCCATCAGCGTGCTGACGCCATCCCGGGATACTGCAACTATCAGCTGCGCGACGACAACCTCGTCCTCGGGTACTGCAGCGGCAAATCCGGGCAGTTCCGCATGCACCTCGACTGCTCCCTCATGCCCGACCCCACGAGCCGTTGGTACAACGTCGAGGAGATCGGCTCGATCCGGTGCGGATTCGGGGCCAAGCCGCGCAACGTGTACTTCGACCGTCGCTGAGCCAGTACTCCCCAGGATGTTCAGCACTTGGAGTTCTGAACATCCTGCATACTGCACGGACACCATGCGGACGTGGATTCCGGATTCGTCCTGTGACCTCGCGATCACCACGTGCCCGAATACACACTATTCGCCACAGTTCAGGTGCTGCTGGTTGGTCAGCGGGTCACTGGCACCTCGACCGACGAGACCTCAGAACCCACGGCAACCTTGACCTTCCTCACCGTGTCCGGCAACACGGGATAGGCAGCCTGCATGAGATACACCCCATCAGGCTCGATCTTCGGCTCCTCACTACCAACGACGATGGACGAGGTCGAGCCCGGGTAGGAGTCCACCGAGTACTTCACACCCCCCACGGTGTCGATGAGCGACGGAAACTCCTCCGGGTTGACCCAGGTCATCACCTTATCCGGGGTTGGTGAGGTGAGCCAGAACGTCAACACCGTCCCCGTGGGACCAGCCTGCACCGACGCCACATGCACCGTAGCCACCGAACCATCAAGGCGCGGATGAACCTGGAAAGCCGCCACCTCACGGGGAGCAGCAACAGACCCCCTGGCCCGCTCCATCACCCGACGACCAGCAGCCGACTCCCACGCCTGCGCCCGGGCCGAACCCACCACACTGGGCGAACCAGCCGTACTGGGCGCACCCACCGACGCCGACACACCCGGTGACGAAACACTGGGCGACGGCACCGACGAATCAGACGAACCCGACCCGAAGGAACACGCAGACACACCAGCCACCAGCACCCCGACAACACCAGCACGCACACACGACAACCTCATCACGACACCCCCTTCACCGTCAGAGTCACCCGCCGATTGAGCCGACGCCCAGCCTCGGTGTCATTGCTCGCCACCGGGTCAGCCTCACCCTTGCCATCGGTCACCAACCGAACCCCCTTGGGCAACTGAGGCCCCAACACCTTCGCCACTGCCCCAGCACGCCGACGCGACAGATCCAACCCATGAGCCGCACTACCAAGATTGTCCGTGTACCCAATCACCGAAACTGTGCCAGACACCTTGTGCTCAACCAACTCATGAGCAGCCCGATCAATAACCTTCCCACCAGCCGGCTTGATCACATCGGAATCCTTGTCGAACAACACGTTGGCACTCAGATCAATCTTGGTCTCACCACCCGACACCCGCTCACGACGCGCATCCGAAACCTCACCAGTGGTCGACACCAACGGTTTGACGAACTTCCCGACATCGACCCCCGACAAATCAGCAGGATCAAGCAGAGGCCACCCCACCCCCAACGGCATACCATCGGAACTCCACCGCTGCACCGCCGTCTGCCGGTCAACAGTCGGCGTCAACGGACCATCACCCACCGGCACGTCATGGAAAATCCTGTTGCCCAAGGCCACATCCACCCTCGACACATCAGAGGGAACAGGAGCAGTACTGAACCACCCCAACCTCGAATGCCCCACCGGAGTCTGCTCAGGAGCCCCATTGAACCATTCATCGGCACACATCTGACACCGTATGGCATCAGCAATCTCCAGATACACCTTGTGATGCCGCACATCCACAATGGCACCATCACCCTGAAGCTGACCACTGTAATGCGCCTGACCAGCACCTGCACCAACGAGATAGTCGACGAGGAAGATGGAAGGATCATCACCGATCCCCTTCTCCTCCAACCCATGAGCAGACCCATCAACAGTCAAGGAATAATAGACAACACTGGCCTGCGGCAGACGTCGCACCGCATGCAACGCCAGAACCACCGACCCTGGCTTCACACCCTCCCGCTTGGACCGGTCATGAGGACTCAACGCCACCGCATCAACAATCGGCACCGAAACAGGAGAATCCTCCCCAGCCCACGCCGGAGCCACCACAGAACCGAAACCCACAACAAAACTACACAGAAGACCAACTATCCCGATACCACGCACGGCCATGAGTTGACAGTACCAAGCCGGATTCGCCCCGCTGTCGCCAACCCCGGCTCTTTTCCGGGTGTGCCGATCCATCGCAGAGTCAACGTCCGGCGGTGATGAGTCCCATCGCCTCGGCCCGAGTGGCTGGGTCCTTCATGATCCCGCGCACCGCAGAGGTGATCGTCCGGGCACCTGACTTGCGGATGCCGCGCAGCGTCATGCACATGTGCTCGCACTCGACGACGACCATCACCCCGCGGGCGTCCAGGCACTCCATCATGGCATCGGCCACCTGGGTGGTGAGCCGCTCCTGCACCTGTGGACGGCGGGCGTAGACGTCGACCAGCCGGGCGATCTTGCTCAACCCGGTGACCCGGCCGTTTCGGGCGGGGATGTAGGCCACGTGTGCCACACCGATGAAGGGCAGTAGATGGTGCTCGCAGAACGAGTGCACCTCGATGTCGCGCACGAGCACCATCTCGTCATGCGACATGTCGAAGGTGGTGGCCAGGATCTCGGCGGGATCCTGGCCCATCCCGCTGAACAGTTCGCCAGCCGCCTTCGCCACTCTGGCCGGAGTCTCGCGCAACCCGTCTCGATCCGGGTCCTCACCGATGGCCAGCAGGAACTCACGCACTGCAGCCTGGGCCCGGACGACGTCGACACGGAACTCTGGGGTGGACTCGCTCACCCGATCAATCCTAGGCCACCGACCAGACGTGTCGCGCACCGGAGGATCACCCATGGCTGGAGCAGGCACCGCACCTAGGGGCAGACGCACGTGCATGCGCACGTCACCACTCCCGCCACGAGGGCCCTGGCTCCACTCACCGTCCGCAAGTCGGTGGGCACGGTGACCAACACGATTCCCAACCCCTTGGCACCACTCGCCGTCCGGAGTGGTGTCAGGACGATCCACTGGTGGGGTCACCGACGAGGGAAGACGCACTCAGCGCTCAGGGGTGGTGTTCCCCGGCGTCCCCTCTGGGCCGCCCCAGGACGGGGGGCGCCAGTCGTGCGGTGGTTCCCAGCCACTTGGATCCTCCTGCCCACTGGGGGGCTGCGGAGCCGATCCGGGGGATGTCGGACTGTGCGGGCCGGGATTGGGAGGCAGTTCGCTGTGTCGCGGCCCCGGCGTCACCGGGGCGTTGTCGTCAACTCCCTCGACGGCAGGCGGGGTGACGGGAGGCTGGTCGGAGGGAATGCGCCGGTCCGATCCGGTGAACGCCCCACGCTCGGGCCACCTCTTGAGCGGTTTGAAGATCTCCTCGACCTCCTGCTTGCCCAACGTCTCCTTGCGGAACAGCTGACGCACCAGTTCGTCGAGCACCCCACGGTTGGCGATGAGGCAGTCGAAGGCCTCCTGATGGGCGTTCTCCAGCAGCTCTCGCACCTCGTCGTCGACGATCTTGGCGGTGACATCGGAGTAGTCACGTTGCTGACCGGCCGTCATGCCCAGGAATGGCTCGGAATCCCCCGAGCCCAGCTGGACGGTGCCGATCGCGGCCGACAGACCGTACTGGGTCACCATGGCACGAGCCACCTTGGTGGCCTTCTCGATGTCGTTGGAGGCACCGGTCGACGGGTCGTGGAAGATGAGCTCCTCGGCTGCCCGTCCGCCCATCATGTAGGCCATGGAGTCGAGCAGCTCGCCACGAGTCTGGGAGTACTTGTCGGCATCGGGCATGACCATCGTGTAGCCCAGGGCACGTCCGCGCGGCAGGATGGTGATCTTCTGCACCGGATCGGTACCCGGCATCGCGGCAGCGACCAAGGCGTGCCCGCCCTCGTGGTAGGCGGTGACGAGACGTTCGTGCTCGTTCATGATCCGCGTCTTCTTCTGCGGACCGGCGATGACGCGATCGATGGCCTCGTCGAGCTCGGCATTGCCGATCACCGGCAGGTTCTCCCGGGCGGTGAGCAGGGCGGCCTCGTTGAGCACATTGGCCAGATCGGCACCCGTCATTCCCGGGGTACGGCGAGCGATCGAGGTGAGGTCGACGTCATTGGCCATCGGCTTGCCCTTGGCATGCACCTGCAGGATCTTGAGACGACCCTCCATGTCGGGGGCCTCCACGGCGATCTGACGATCGAACCGCCCCGGACGCAGCAGGGCCGGGTCGAGGACATCGGGCCGGTTGGTGGCGGCAATGAGGATGACGTTGGTGTTGACGTCGAATCCGTCCATCTCGACGAGCAGCTGGTTGAGGGTCTGCTCACGCTCGTCGTGGCCACCGCCCATGCCGGCACCACGGTGGCGTCCCACCGCGTCGATCTCGTCGATGAAGATGATGGCCGGCGAGGCCTCCTTGGCCTGCTCGAAGAGGTCTCGCACGCGTGAGGCTCCCACGCCAACGAACATCTCGACGAAGTCCGAACCTGAGATGGAGAAGAACGGCACCCCGGCCTCACCAGCAACTGCCCTTGCCAGCAAGGTCTTGCCGGTACCGGGTGGGCCATAGAGCAACACACCCTTGGGCACCTTGGCGCCAACCCTGCGGAACTTGTCGGACTCGGCGAGGAACTCGCGGATCTCCTGCAGCTCCTCGATGGCCTCCTGGCAGCCGGCAACATCGGCAAAGGTCGTCTTGGGGGTGTCCTTGGCACCCACCTTGGCCTTCGACTTGCCGAATCCCATGACGCCACCGCGACCACCCATGCCCTGGGCAGCGTTGATCATCCAGATGAAGAGGGCAAGGATGATGAGGAACGGTACGACGTTGATGAGCAGTGACTTCCACACGCTCGGACCGGGATTCTCACCCTTCCACTCGTCGACCGTCTTGTCCGCGACACGCTCGTCGAGCTTCTTGATGAGCTCCTGGCTCTGATCACCGACCCAGTAGGAGCGATACTGCTTGTCGTTCTTGTCGGTGATCCTGATGATCTGGTCGCCGTCGGTCAGGGTGACCTGCTTGAGCTTGGTGTTGCCGTTGATCATGCTCACGGCCTGCGAGGTCGGGATCTCCTCGTAACTGTGTTGGGACCCCACCAATTGTGACACGACGATGACCGCCACGATCGTCAGCAGAACCCAGGGCACCGGGCTGCGCAGGAAGCGATGCGAACTTTTCATGAGCACCTACAGGTATCGGAGAGAATACGCCCGGCCACGATACCAGCGCAGCCAAACCGGACCACAGTGTGAGTCCGCCGGCGGTCCGGAGGGTGAGGCGGGATCAGGAGTAGACGTGCGGGGCCAAGGTGGCGACGTCGGTGAGATTGCGGTAGTGGCCGGCGTAGTCCAGGCCGTATCCGACGACGAATTCGTTGGGAATGTCGAAGCCGACGTACTTGACGTCCACCGACGAGGTGAGGGCGGGCGGCTTGCGGAACATCGCCATGACCTCAAGTGAGTTGGGGTCACGGGAGCTGAGGTTCTGCAGCAGATAGCTCAGCGTCAGTCCGGTGTCGATGATGTCCTCGACGATGAGGACGTCCTTGCCCTCGATGGACCCGGAAAGGTCCTTGAGGATACGCACGACGCCGCTGGAGGTGGTGCCCACCCCGTAGGAGGACACTGCCATCCAGTCCATCGTCATGTGACTGTTCATGGACCGGCACAGGTCTGCCAACGTCATGACGGCACCGTTGAGCACCCCGACGAGGACGACCTCGCGGTCCTGGTAGTCGGCATCGATCTGGGCGGCCAGTTCGACCACTCGCTGATGCACCTGCTCCTCGGTGTAGAGGACTTCCTTGATGTCTGAACCCAAGTCTGCTGCGCGCACGGGATCACCTTATCGTTCTCGCGGCGTCCTCACGAGCTCGCCCGCCAGACCAGCTCACCATGTTCCTTGCGCACGGCTCCGCCGGGAAGGTCCACTCGCGCGCCTCCCGGGCCATCCACCAGGCCAAGCACTGCCTGCACGTGTACCCGCAACGGGTGCACGTCACGATGCTCCAACCACGCCTTGACGACGCGGCCTGCCAACCCATCTGGCAACGCGTGGAGCTTCGACACGGGAAGGTTCGCCTCAATGGATGCCCCCGGTGGGAACTGCTCCACGTGCGACTGCTGCTCGTGAGAGGTTCCGCCGCCGGCAAACCACCATGTCACCACGTTGTTCAGGGCCTCGTCGTCGGAGGCGAGCAGCTCGGCACTGCGAGCGAGATTGACGATCGCCCCTTCCCCCAGCACATGGGTGAGTTGCCCCATGAGTTCGGTGCGCACCCGGGAGCGCAGGAAGCTCGGGTCGGCATTCTGGGGGTCGTGCCAGGGCGCCACCTGCCACTCGCGGCAGGCCTGCACGGTCGTGGCACGACGCACCCCGAGCAGCGGATGCCAGAATCGGCCGGATCTGGGGCGCATTCCCGACAACGACCTGGCCCCCGATCCTCTGGCCAGCCCGAGCAGCACTGTCTCGGCCTGGTCGTCAAGGGTGTGGCCAAGCAGCACGGGGCCACCACCGGCATGCTGCAGCAGGGCGGCTCGCCGGGCAGCACGGGCAGCAGCCTCCGGGCCGTTCGGATCACCGGGGTCGACGTGCACCTTCACGATGACGGCTGGCACGTCGTGACCGGCAAGTTGGGCGCGAGCCTGCTGGGAGACCTCGTGTGAGCCGTCCTGCAGCTGATGGTCGACGATCACCGCCCGCACCGAGGTGCCCGTACGTTGCCCGGCCCAGGCTGCGCCAAGTGCCAGCGCCAGGGAGTCCGGCCCACCCGAGCAGCCGACCGTGGCCTCCGGCACGCCGGTGAGAGCGTCCCGCAACGCCTGGGCCACCTGCAGACTTGCCGGGCCGAGTGCCTTGCGTGCCATGCTCACCCGTGGGAGACGGCTGCCGAGGCATGGTCGACCCAGACCTGCCCCTGGTCGACGGGGGCATCGTTGACGATGAGCCCCTCCACCAGGACGCGACCATCGGGGGTACGCACCCAACCCGACAGGGACGCCACCCCGGTGAGTGTGCCGGTCTTGGCGTGCACGAGGCCACGGGCGGGTTTCGTCTCCGGCTGGTCGTAGCGGTACGACAGCCCACCGGTGACCCCGGAGATCGGCACACCGTCGAGCATGGGCTGCATGGCTGGCGTGGCGAGCACCTTCGTCCACACCGTGGCCAGCATCCTGGGACTCACCCGGTTGGAGCGGCTCAGACCGCTGGCGTCGTCGATGACGGCACCGTCCTGCCAGGCACCGAATTCCTTGAGCTTGGCCTGCAGGGCCGCCCGCACCCCGGCAGGATCGGGTTTGCCACCCGTTGCCAGGGCCAACTGGCGGCCCATGACCTCGGTGGCGGAGTTGTCGGAGTGCAGCAGGGCACGGTTGATGATCTCCTCCAGCGGGGCCGAGCGCACCTCGGCGATCTTCGCACCGCTGCCCTTGGTGCGAGCTGGTTTGCCGGTGACCTTGATGCCATTGGCCTTGAGCTGGTCGGCGAACGTCGTCGCAGCCTGGTCGGCCGGGTTGCCGACGCGCACACCGGTGGCCGGGTCCACTCCCTCGTCCACCCACAGTGACGTGATCGTCGTCACTTGGTCGGCGTAGTCCTTAGGCCAGGACGGGTGCCAGGTGGCTCCCCCGAACAGGGAGTCGTCGTAGGAGAGCGTCACCGACGTCGTCCCGGCCTTCCTCAGCGCCGCCGCGGTACGTCTGGCAAGCTGCTCGGTGGAGGCCCAGGGGCCGCCATCCTCACCCGGTGAGCGCTTGAGGTAGGGGTCTCCCCCACCCACCAGGACGATCTTTCCGGGGGCCGGGCTGACGATGGTGGTGGTGAATCGCGTGCCGGCGTCGCGCACGCTGAGCATGCTCGCCATGGTGACGACCTTGAGGTTGGAGGCCGGCATGAGCAGGGTGTCGTCACCGGCGGCATAGAGCTCCTTGCCGCTGGCAGGGTCGACGACGGCTGCTGCCGTGTGCCCCGGCTTTCCCTTGATGGCGGTGAGTCGCTTGGCCAGGGCAGCAGTGTCGGTGTGCCCGTCAGCCTTCTCGACGGGGGCTGCGTCAATGACGCCGTGCTTCTGAGTGGTTCTGGGCTTCTGGGCGGTTCCGGTGGCCTCCTCCGAGTCTTTCGTCCCATCTGCCGGGACGGCATCGGCGCCCGATGGGAGGTGCCGAGAGGCACCCCGTGTGTCCTCGGTGGGCAATTGATTCGGGACGGGCATAGAATGTGCGCAGGTAGCGGTTCCTGAGCCTGTCAGTGCTACGGCAACCAGCAACACCAACAACTTCAGGGGTTGGCCTGCGCGCCGTCGTTGACGTGTGTGTGTCACGTAGAGCCTCCTGAAAACTGCAATACAGTGTGCGCCAGTTCGCACGTCTGAGACAAGAGAGGGTCGACTGTGACCGACGATTTCATGAACATCTTCACGTCTGGCATGCCCGATGCCATGACCTTCGACGTGACGATCGAGATCCCCCGCGGCACCAAGAACAAGTACGAGATGGATCACGAAACCGGTCGGATCCGTTTGGATCGTACCTTGTTCACCTCCACCCAGTACCCCTACGACTATGGATTCATCGAGGGAACCTTGGGTGAGGACGGTGATCCGCTCGATGCCCTGGTGCTGCTGCCCGAGCCGACCTTCCCCGGCTGCCTCATCGAGTGCCGTGCCCTGGCAATGTTCCAGATGCAGGACGAGAATGGCGGTGACGACAAGGTGTTGTGCGTACCGGCCGCGGATCGTCGCCGGGACGGCCTCATCGACATCGACGACGTGTCGAACCTCACCCTCATGGAGATCGAGCACTTCTTCACCGTCTACAAGGATCTGGAACCTGGAAAATCGGTGGAGGGCGCCACGTGGACCGATCGGGCGGAGGCCGAGGCCGAGATCAAGGCATCGACCGAGCGTGCCAAGGGCACACCGTACGAGCATCACAACGTGAACCTGGCCTGAGTTCCCCCACGGCAACTTGAACCCCCATGCGGCAGCCTGAGTCTCGTGCGGCGGCCTGACCACATGCGGCAATGAGGAGAGTTGGTGGCAGTCTCACCACCAGCTCTCCTGCCTGCATGTCCACTGCCCAGCACGCCTGCGCCAGCCACCTCATCGCTGTCGTTCCCGGCGACGCTCCGTGGGGCGGTGACGGTGGCGCTGGGCACCCTGACCAGAAGGTGACCACTGGCACCAGAACCTGGCTGGTGGGTCCACCGTGAGATGGGTGGGCACGGCCCAGGTGAGGTGACTCCCCCACGTACCACGCCTCGGAGGCTCACCTCAAGAGGGTGTACCCGCTCACCTGATGAGGGCGTACCCACCGGCGGCCACGGCGAGGCACGTCAGGGCCATGCCCACGGCATTGAGCAGTCCAGCCCACACATGACGTCCGGACAGCAACCGCACCGTCTCCACACTGGCAGTGGAGAACGTGGTGAATCCGCCGAGGAAACCAGTACCGAGAATCACCTTGAGATCGGGGTTCGCCCCGTTGACGACGCCCGCCGTCAACGCTCCCAGGACGACCGAGCCGAGCAGGTTGACCACCCACGTCGCCCACGGCATCAGCGTCCTGGCCAGGCCCCGAATCCAGCCGTCCAAGGCAAACCGGCACATGGCACCAAGACCACCCAGAACAGTCATGAGCACGATCGTCACCGCTGACCCCCTCGCAGAGGATGCTGGTCACGAGCCCCGTTCGGACCCTCATTCGACTCGTCCTGTGAGTGTCGACTCGGCGTGGAGTGGGCAGGCAGGTGACTTGAGGACTCATCGGGGCGCGTCGAAGCGCGATGTCGTCCGCGAGCCGACGCCCCATGAGACGCCGTCCCCACGGTCCGAGCCGCCATGTGGACGCCGACCCATGCCGCCAGCACACCTGCGACGACGCTCACGGCAAGGTAGCTCGCTGCCAGAACGGGACGGTCGCGTCCCAGCAGAGCTGTCTCGGTCGCCAGACTGGAGTAGGTGGTGAAGGAACCGCAGAATCCGGTGCCCAGGCACAGTCGCACGAGCCGTCGCCAACCCTCATCGGCCCCTGACCGCACCAGTCCTTCCAGCAGCCATCCCAAGGCCAGGCATCCCACGAGGTTGACCGTGAACGTGCCCATCGGCCAGTCCCCTGCGTCACCGATGGCAGCGCCGACCCCCCACCGGGCAAGCGTCCCCAGACATCCCCCGAGGAAGACGAGCAGCAGGTACCGCCATTGCCGATGCATCTCGACGGTTCGGGGAGCGACGGGACCCGCAGCAACCTTCGCGACATCGCCTGCTGAATCGGCGGGGACGGTCATGACGCAGCTCCTGACACTGGACGTAGGACGGCGGGGGATGGCGTGGGACAATAGGGGGCCGGGAAGGCCCCGACCAGGACGAGGACCGGCACACTCGCAGTTGAATGCTACTCGTGACACAATTCGTCCGTGCAATCCTGCTTGGTCTTGGTAGCCCCGTCCGCCAACCACGTCTACGCCAATCAGGCTCCGCGTCTGGCGGCAGCCGAGTTGGCACTGTGCTGTCCACAGGTGCGTGGCGCCGAGCCGATCGTGCTCGCCGGGGTGGAGTACATCGCACTGGAGATCGACGACGCCGAGCAACCACTGGCCCCGGCCGTCCTGCGGGCCGTCTCGCGGGCATCGGCCACCCTGGCGGCCTTCCAGCGGGAGGGCGAGCTGCTGCGTCCCATCGAGCTTCCCACCACCCATGTGCTGGATGAGGATCTGGTGACGATCCCCAAGTACCGCGGCAAGACCAACGAGCAGTTCACCCGACTGCTGCTCAACGTCACCCTGGCCGGGCTCTCCGGGGCGGCCGCAGCACGGCGTGACCAGGGGGCGCGGCTGGCGATCCTCGATCCGATGGCCGGGCGCGGCACCACCCTGCAGGAGGCCTGGCTGGCCGGGCACAACGGTTACGGGGTGGAGCTGGACGTCAAGGCCGTCGAGGCACTGGCCGCCCACATGACGACGTGGCTGCGTCACAAGCGTCTCAAACACACCTCACGCACCCACCCCGTGCGTCGGGACGGTCGGGTGTTGGGAAAGAAGTACGAGGCCGAACTGCGCCTGCCCAGTTCCGAACCACTGGAGATGGGCGTGTTCACCGGGGACACCCGCGACAGCGCCAAGCTCTGGGGGCGCAAGAAGTTCGACGCCGTCGTCGTTGACGCCCCCTACGGAGTGGTGCACGCAGCGACGTCCCGTCCTGCCACGAAGGGACCGGATGCCAAGGGCGGTGGGAAGGGGACCACCACCGACAAGCGGCACGGCGGCCGTGACGGACGTTCCTCGGGTCGGGACCGCTCACCCGCCCAGCTGCTCGGCGAGTCGATCAGTGTGTGGGCCAGCCAGCTGCGCTCCGGCGGGGCCATGGGGATCTCGTGGAACACGTTCGGCCTGGCACGGGAGGATCTGCTCGCCATGATGGCCGACGCTGGGCTGCAGCCGCTGGACGACGATCTGCACCGCGGGCTGGACCACCGGGTCGACTCGTCGATTCATCGCGACGTGGCAGTAGCCGCCAAGATCACGGCCTGACGCCTCAGGATCCTGCCCCGCACGGACGATCCTGCCCCGAATGGTGCGGTGCTGCGCCACCGGGCACGTGCCGGCCCGACCGGCACAGCGACTGCTGGGAGGCACCCGCCACACGATCACTGGCACCAGCCGGGTGAGTGCCGGTCCTTCGTGCTGCGTCTCGAACAGCCCATGTGGCTGGTCGGCAGGGGTGCCACAATGATCTCATGCACACCCTCTTGCTGATGCGCCATGCCCAAGCCGCTCCGATGGCAGCCATCGATCACGACCGTCCTCTCACGGCCTATGGTCGGCGTCAGGCCCACGAGATGGGGCTCCAACTTGCCGGCCGCAGGATCGATCTCGCCATGGTCTCCAGCGCCCGACGCACCCAGCAGACCTTCGAGGAGCTGGAGGTGGACTGTCGCGTGGAGACCATGCGTGTGCTGTACGGCTGCACGGTGCCCACCATGCGGCAGCGAATCTCCGAGTCATTGGATGACGAGGTGAACACCTTGCTCGTCATCGCACACTCCCCGGCGATCCCGCAGTTGGCAGCACAGCTGTCCGCAGACCCGACGGACAGCCAGGGGCAGTCCATGCTGTGTCACTACCCGCCGGCAACCCTCACCGAGATCGCGGTGGACGGGTCGTGGCGCGAGATCTCCGACGAGTTCGCGACCAACACGTCACTGCGCGGGGTGTGGGAACCGCCGATGTGAGGCTCATCGCCTCACCCCACCGATTCCAGATCCCGTTGGCTCAACGCTGCACGTAGACGGCGATGGTGCGCCCACCGGTGCACGTGACGAGTTCGTCGCCGGTGCAGGTGAGGTCGTAACTGCGGTTCGAGGCGGGGCTGAACACCGTCATGTGGATCGTCCCGTGCGAGTGCGGCGGGAGCTGGGAGGCAGCGGCACGAGCCAGCTGGCAGGAGGCGCTGCCATCGCCCCAGACCGAGTCATCGCACTGACGCGCCGTCTCGGGGACGCTGGAGCCGCTGGGAGTGGGGCTCGGGGTGGCCGATGTCGTGGGTGTGTTGGACTCCTGCGTGGGCGTCGGGGAGGGAGAACTGCTCGATTCCTCGGCGCTCGATTCCTCGGCACTGGGGCTTGCAGAGGCAGCGGAGCTCGCAGAAGCAGTGGTCGATGGGCTGGAGGTCGGTGCGGGCGAGGACGCGGCAGCAGGCGCGTTCGAGGTCGGGGTGCCGATGTCTGGCCCGGAACGCAGCAAGGCCCACACGACGACGATGAGCAGCAGGACTGCACTCGCCAGAACAATGGCAGCGATGGCGGGGGCGGAGAGCCGGTGCTGTTCCTCGGCATCGTCAACCTGGTCCTGCGTCGTGGACTCGTCGGCGGGAGGGGTGAAGCGCACCGGATCGGACTTCTGGGTGGCGAACACCGCGCTGTGTTCTGCCTCCGGGTCACGGAACCAGTCGTTGGGAAGATCCGGAATACGCTGCGTGGGGACATTGGGCGCCGAGGCGGGGGGCGTGGTGGGGGTGAGCACTCGGGTCTCGTCCCCGGGGGACACCGGCTCGCGAAGAACACGAGAGGTGGTCTCACTGAGATCAGGGGCAGGGTCGACGTCGTTCCTGGAGGCGGAGGATGCCGGTCGCGATCGATCATCGGAACCAGCTTGGCCAGCGGAGTCGCCCGAGGTGGGTCGTGTCTTGTCGTCCCCTTGGGCGGTGTCTGTCCGGGCAGCATCGTCGAACTGGGACGTGTCGCGCCTCGGGGAGCGACTGCCCAGCTGTGCGGACGTGTCGGAGTTTCCTCTCGCAGCTGCGGGGCGGTTGATGGCTCTGCGATCCATCTCGACCGTGGCGTCGGCGTCGAAGTGGGACGACTCGTCCTTGACCGGACGGACGCCGTCCGCACCGCCGTGCAGGGAACGCTCCAGGGATGGATCCGTCATACGTATTGCGCCGGGAAGACGAAGATCAAGGTTGCACCTTGGGCACGTCGTGTCCCGGGCCTGTACTGCAGACCCGCACCGCGCACAGAACATTCACACCTCCGTAGCCTTCCCGGCGCTGACCCTTGCGTCGCCGGGCGTCACCAAGGATATGTGATACCGCAGAATCAGTGTTCCGACGACTTGGCCACGTCGAGAATGGCTGATGTTGCAGCATCGGCACTGCGCACTGCACCTTCCATGTAGCCATTGAAGGTGGACGCGTACTCGGCACCAGCGAAGTACATGGACCCCAGTGGTTGGCCAATGACAGGGCCTGCTGCAGTCCACAATCCGGGCGCGAAGTGGGCGGCATGGCAGCCCTGGGTGTACTTCTCGGCCAGCCAGTCCCGATCGACGTAGTCGACTGGCTTTCGCGGTGCTGGGCCGAAGGCCCTCTCGATGGCCTCCTCGAAGATCCGTTGCCGCAGCGACACCGACAATTTTCCGTATCCGGAGGCTTCCCCACCCTCGAAGAAGCCCAGCAGGATGCCGTGATGCTCATCGTCAGAGGTGTCGAAGGTGATGCGCATGGCACCCTCGTTCCAACTCATCTGTCCAGAGAGCCCGCGATCCCGCCACCACGGCTCGTCGTAGACCAGAAACGCCTTGATGACGTTGCCGGCCGGGATCTTGTCGGCCATGTCGTAGCGTTCGGCCGGAAGGTCGGGCTCGAAGTCAATCGTCTTGAGCAACCGGGGCGGGGTGGTGAGGACGAGCGAGCTGCCCTCGAATCGGTCGCCCCCTTCGCAGGTGACGATGACATGCCCCTCGGCGTGTTCCACCCGCGTCACTGGAGTGGAGAGACGAATACGATCACCGAGGCCACGAGCCATCTCATCGGTCAGTTGCGCCAACCCACCCACGACTCGGGCCTGGCGTACCCCACCGCTGGTGACGACGTAGGACTCGAGATCGACGCCAGTACTCACCCGCTGCAGGGCGTCCTCCAAGGTGGTGATCTCGGGGTGGATCCCCAAGGCCTTCTCGACCAGCCGGGCAAAGTACCTGCGGCCACCCTCGGTACGCAGATTGACGTCCTGCCACTGCTGGAGACTCTGCCCGAGCCACCGATCATTCGCAGCAGCCCAGGTGGGATTGTCGGTCACCTTGCGAGCCAACCGGCGCAGTCGGAGCAACGCCTGACCTAGGTCGGAGAACTCGAATGGGCTGAGGTCGTCCTGGGCAGCAGGCTGTTCGACATGAATCTTCTTGGCCTTGCCCCCCAGACGCAGCACCATGTCCCCGTCGCCCGGTTCCACGGTTTGGAGCCCCTGGGCATCGATGAGGGCATGCATCTTCTCGTGCCCGGGTGAGACCCACTGGCCACCCATCTCGACGATGCGGCCATCCTTGAGGGCAATGTTCTCGACCCGGCCACCGACTCGGTCGCGAGCTTCCAGGACGACGATGTCCTTGCCCGCCGCGGACAAGGTGGTGGCGGCTTGCAGCCCGGCAAGGCCAGCTCCAACGATGATGGTGTCGTACATGGCTCTCCTCATGACCCGAAGGTGTCGGACGCGCGTGGACGCGGACTCGGCTGTCACGCAAGTTTATCGATAGCCGCTGCGCACCGGAACCCTGGGATGGGTACCTCTCGAAAAAGCATCATGGAACGACCGCAAGATCGAAGGACATTGAAGATGGAACTGTGCTGGCGACAGATCTGTGCACCCGACGACTCTGAGGTGGAACACGAGCGAGTAAAGGTATGGAGCCGTCGACGGGAATCGAACCCGTGACCTACGCTTTACGAGAGCGTCGCTCTACCATCTGAGCTACGACGGCCTGTCCGAGACGAGTCGGACCGGTCAAACTATACCGACGTTGGCGTCAAACGCGAAAACAACGGCGGCACAGGTCCGTGGCCCATGCAAACGAGAGTGCCACGGCAGCCCAGTACGTCCATTCCAAGATCGAACGCCGTGGCCCATGGGAGGGTGCCCCACCCCTCACAGCATCCCCACGATGGCAAAGCATCCAGCCCGCAAGCACCCCTACCCGGCAGTCCATCCCGGTATCGTCGGGGCATGACCGTTGATTCAGCGCGGGACAGCGCCAACCACCCCAACTCCGAGGTCGACGTCGTCGCCAATCGCTACTGGGATCGACTGGTGGAGGCCAGCCCCACCCTGGCGACCGACCTGGGTGCCGACGTGCGCCAGGACGAGTACGACGACTTCTCCCCCGCCGGCCTGGAACACACCTGCCAGTTGGCGGCCGACGCCCTGGTCGAGCTGGACCGGGCGACCCCCACCGACGAGGTCGACCGCGTCACCATCGCTGCGATGCGCTCGCTGCTGGGGCTGGAGATCGAGACCCACGACCACGGTTACGACCTGTTGAGCCTCAACGGCATCGAATCCGGTCTGCACGCAATTCGCCGTGTCTACGACGCCATGCCCACCGACACCCCGCAGCAGTGGCACACCATCGCTCGGCGTCTGCATGCGGTGCCCGATGCGGTGAACGGCTGGTTGGAGTCCCAGCGCGCCTCGGCTCGGGCCGGCGTGGCCCCAGCACGCCGTCAGGTGGATCTCCTGGTCGAACAGACCCGCTCCTGGGTGGCTGGCGGTGGGTTCTTCGACAACTACCTGGCCAACGCCACGACCGACCACGCAGAGCTGCCCACCGACATCAAGGATGAGCTGGCTGACGGCATCACAGTGGCCAAGGAAGCCTTCGGTGGGGCCAGCGAAATCCTGGCAGGCGAGATCGCCGAGCTTGCCACCGACCAGGACGCCGTGGGCATTGACCGGTATCAACTCGCCTCACGTGCCTTCCTGGGATCGGCGATCGACCTCGCCGAGACCTACGAATGGGGCAAGCAGGAGCTCGCTCGCATCGTCGAGCTGCAGCACCAGACGGCCGAGCGCATCAGGCCCGAGGCCAGCGTCGCCGAGGCCATGGCCGTTCTGGACGCCGACCCCGCCTACCAGATCCACGGCACCGACGCCCTGCGCGAGTGGATGCAGTCCAAGGCCGACGAGGCCATGGCGAACCTCGGCGACACCCATGTCGACATTCCCGAACCAGCCCGTCGCGTGGAAGGCATGATCGCCCCCACCCATGACGGCGGCGTCTACTACACCGGACCGTCCGACGACTTCTCCCGTCCGGGCCGAATGTGGTGGGCGGTGCCCGAGGGAGTCACCGATTTCACGACGTGGCGGGAGCTCACGACCGTGTACCACGAGGGGGTGCCGGGCCATCACCTGCAGATCTCCTCAGCCATCGCCCAGAAGGACACTCTCAACTCGTGGCGGCGGTTTGCCGGCCAGTCCGGTCCTATCGAGGGGTGGGCACTGTACGCCGAGTGGCTCATGGCCGATCTGGGGTACATGGACGATCCGGGCTACTTCATGGGGCTGCTGGACGGGCAGTCCCTGCGTGCAGCTCGCGTCGTGCTCGACATCGGCCTGCACTGCCAGTTCGAGGCCCCTGCCGAGGTCGGCGGTGGTGAATGGACCTGGGACAAGGCCTGGAGGTTCTTCAACAACCACGCCTCCATGGACGAGGCGACAGCACGCTTCGAATTGAACCGGTACTTCGGTTGGCCCGGCCAGGCCCCGGCCTACAAGATCGGTGAGCGCACCTGGCTGCAGACGCGTGCGGACTGCCGCGCCAAGAATCCCGACGGCTTCAGCCTCAAGGACTTCCACACTCGCGCCCTGGCCCTGGGAAGCCTGCCACTGGACCTGCTGCACGACACCGTGGTCGACACCGAACCCATGCCCTGATCGGCGATCATCTGGCTGCCGGTATCGCCAGTACCGTTGGGGAACCGCGCCCGGGTCTGCACGGCCCGGGCTGTCGGATCATTCCCACCTGGTCACCGCGTGCCCTGCCTCGGGGATTCTCACCCGTGTTCCAGGCACAACGTACCGACGTAACCGGTGTCATGGCTGAGCTCGGTACGCACCCGAACGCGTTCGGTGCCGTCGGGACAATCCCCGTTGGGTCCCACGACCGCCCGCACCGTACGGGCACCCTCCTCCTGACACGGCACGACTGGCACCCGTCCATTGTTGACGGTTTCACCGACGACCACGCACTTGCCGTCCCGCTGTTCGAGGTCCTCGTACGTACGATGCCGCCACACCCACTCCAGGACCAGGATGGCAAGCGCCAGAGACAGCGCAATCGTCGCTCTGACAATCCGCACCCGTGTCATGGCCTCATCTCCGATCGCCAACCCGTGAGCCCGATGCATCGTGAGCTGGACCCTGACCCCGTATCCGTGGGGCACACAATCCGGCTCACCGAGCTTCGAGCTGTCCTGACAGCCTCACGTGGCGGGCGCCACGCGCGTCTACCACGGTAGCCGGTACCCCCAAAAGTGACGACAACGGTGTGGTCCCAGTGGCCCAGGCGAGGTCGCAGAACAGATCAGCGCTCAGTGGCTTGACAGCGGCGCGGACCCAAGGACCCAGGGCTGATTGCAGGTCACGGCCGTCAGCAGATCTTTCCGTCCTTGGGGACCGTGCCGTCATTGATGTACCTGGTGACTGAGTCCTTGAGGCACTGGTTGCCCAGGCTCCACGCCGAGTGGCCCGATCCCTTCCACGTCACCAGGACGGCGGACTCCAGCTGCTGCGCCATCCACTGGGCCTGCTGGTAGGGAGTTGCCGGGTCTCCGGTGACCCCCAGGACGACGATCGGTGCCGCGGCATGGGCCGTCAGTTTGAGCTGGGGTACTGGGGTCGTGCTCCACACCGCGCACACCGGATCGGCTCCCATCGCCTCACCCAGCAGCGGGGCCTTCCTCCTGGCCTCGTCCCAGTCTCGCCGTACCTCACTCATCCCGTCGTCACCGGTGTCCAGGCAGGAGATCGCCGGAAAGGCGTAGGCCGTTGGGTCATACTTGCCGCTCATGGGGTCTCGGCCGTACATGTAGCCTGCGGCTGCATACAGCTGGCTGCCGTCATGGTCGTTGAGGGCAGCGCTGAGCGCCCCGGCCAGCTGCTGGTAGCCCTGCCTGCCCAGGTAGAGGAACAGTGCGATGCCCGTTGCGGCGTCGGTCTCCGACAGCTTGGCCTGTTTGTTCACGGTACGCACCGTGAGACGCCTGCTTCCCAGGTGATCGAGAAAACCCTTGGTCTGGTCGACGATCTGGTCGGGAGTGCCCTTGAGCGGACAATGTGACCGCGGCTGAGCACACCACGTGGCGAACTCGTGGAACGACTTGTCGAAGACCTCCTGCTGACTCGGTGGTTCCTTGGTCGTGATGTTGACGGCCGAGTCGAGCACCATGCGCCCGACTCGTTGCGGGTACAACTCGGCGTACATCGCTCCCAGGTACGTCCCGTAGGAGACGCCCAAGTAGGTGAGTTTCCCATCGCCCACCAGATGTCGCAGGTAGTCGAGGTCACGGGCCGAGTCGATGGACGAGACGTGGTCGAGCAGGGCCCCGGAAGCCTGCCGGCACTGCTGGGCGAAGGTTTTGGCGCCCGAGGTGAGCGCATTCCACTCGGCCTGACTGTGTGGGGTGAAATCCAGGGCGTGGAAGGCGTCGGTCTGGGCGTCGGTGCCGCACCGCACCGGAGTGGACTCCCCCGTGCCACGAGGGTCCCATCCGATGACGTCGTAGTCGGCGAACTGGTCAGTCTCGAAGTTGTCGAGCATCTCCTGGCCCGATCCACCGGGGCCGCCAGGGTTGAGGAAGAGCGTGGCCCCCTGTCCTTTGCCAGACCGATGCCCCTTGCCAGAGCCGTGTGCCTTGTCGGCTGCATGTTTCTTGAGTGCCAGGGTGATCGTCGGCCCCTCGGGATGATCCCAGTCCAGTGGCACCTCGACCTTCGCACAGAACTTGCTGCCGCACGGACGCCATGTGATGCGCTGCGTGAGGAACGAGTCCATCGTCCGGCCGCGGGCAGGTTTCATGCCCTGGGGCATGGAACTCGGCACATTCAGCTTCCGACGATCGGGATTGCCGTGGTGATCAATGACCTTGTGCTGATTCGGGTCGAAGGACGCGACTGGTGGATCCGGCTGGCCCAGCGTCGGGGACGGGGCCACCAATGGCGTGCGTGCAGCATCCGTGGTGTGCGGCTGCGAGTTGTTCGACGAACCACCGCAGGCAGTCAGTCCCAGACACAGGCACGCACAGATCACTGTGATGATTCGACGGGCGTCACGTCTCATCGTCAAGGTCTCCCGGCAGCTTTCCCGCAGACCGGCCTCAGCGGACAACCCAGCTGGTCTGCGGAGCGGTCCTGCTTCTGTTGGGCGATCTGCTCGGCCGTCGCGGTGAAGTCGTCATAGTAGGGGCTCTCGTAACGCAGGCAGCACATGAGGTGCCCGCACAGCCCGGTGACGGCCATGGGGTTGGAGCCGTGTCCCTGCTGGTTCACCAGCCGGATCGAGATCGGCTCCACCTCGTTGAGGAACGTGCTGCAGCACAGCTGGTGGCCACACAGCCCGACTCCTCCGACGAGACGTGCAGGGTCGCGGCCGGTGACCTGCCGCAGATCCACTCGACTCGCCAGGGCGCGGGCCAGGTCCGGTACCAGCGCACGGAAATCCACCCGGTGAGCAGTGCGGTAGTACACCGCCACATGGGGAGCGTCACCCTCGACGAGATCGACGGCCAGCACCTGCATGCCAAGACCGTGTGCGACAATGCGCTTCTTGACGAGCTCGGTCACCTCACTGCGACGCTGTCGGGCAGCGGCTGCGGCATCGAGCTGGGTGGGGCTGGCAAGCCCGGGACACGTGGGCAGGGGCTCGTCAAAGCAGACCTCCTGGGGTCCCCACACGCATCGAGCCACCTCGTCGCCGTCGTCGGTGGGGTACAGCACCCAGTCACCCAGGTGGACGTCCACCCCATCGGCGGCCAGATGGTGCAGCTGGCCATGCTCGTGGAAGGCGACCGCGATGACTCGTGTCATGGTGCCTGTCAGCCCTTGAGGGCCTTCCTACGATCCCGTACCTTGCGTCGACCGGCGTCAATGGCCCAACCGCCACTGCCCAGGCAGAACAGCAGCAGACCGCAGGTGGTGAGGAGCAGCTCGAGCTCACCACGGAATCCCATGTCGTAGAAGAGGTTGAACCGCCCCCAATGGACGTAGATCAGGGACAGAGCACCGATGGCGGCCAACGCCAGGCCGGTGAATCGGGTGAACCAGCCCAGCAGCAGGGCCACGGCGATGAGGACCTCACCAATGCCGAGCACCCACACCAGGGAGCTGCCGTGTGGCAGATTCGCTGCCTCGATGAGGTCGATCGTCGCACCACGATTCGTGAGGTGCTGGTAGGCATGCACCCCCATGATGACTGCGAGCACCAGGCGGAACAGGAACAGGCCGATGGAGGCGAACGCCTTGTCCGTGGTGCGTTTGGGCAGTGGTTCGATGACGGGATCCGGCTCCTCGGCGGCCGGTACGGCGCCCAGGGCACGTTCTCGGTCGGCACGCTCACTGGCCCGACGCTCGGCCTCGGCACGGCGCCGAGCCCGCTGCTCGGCGTAGGAGGCGGTTTCGGGATCGGTCCTGGTGTAGGAGCCCAAGGTCTCGGTGCGATCGTGGTCGGCGTCGTCTTGCTGGTAGTCGCCAGCACCACGTGGACGCACGAGGGTGCGTTCCATGTCACCCGCGTCTCCTGCAGGGGAGATCACCCGCGTCTCCTCGGAGTTCAGGTCATCGCGGTACAGGTCGTAGGTCGGGGCATCGGATGTGGCCACGGTCTGCTCGGCGTCACCTCGCAGACCCGATTCGGCCTCACGGGTGTCGGGCAGGGCGATGGTCTCGTTGAAATCGTCGACATCAGGCTCGTTGCGGCCACCGGGAAGAACGCGGGTCTCCTCGGCGCCTGGGTCAAAGGAGTCACCAGACGGCCTCTTGACTGCCTTGCTCACGTCAACACCTCACAATTCGTCGGTGGACCGGGGCATCACGTCCCAGTTCCCAATGCACAATCTGACTCATGCACATCCAGCTCGCGCACATCTGGCACATGTACAGTCGAGCACTGTGCCAGTGTGCCACGGTGAGACCACCGCAAACGACAGTGACACGCGAACGGGGCGACAGATGAACTTCCTGCAGATCATTGCGGATCTGCAGATCGGTGTGGGGCAGATCGGTGCGGGTGAGCCCGCCAGCTGTGGGCAGGTCCAGCGCTGCTGGGACGAGTGACACCACCCCCCAGCGTCTTGTCCACACCGCTGATGGCGATGAGCATCGTCTCCATGGCCAGCAGGGGGGCAACATTGGACTCCAGCGACTTCCGGGTGCCCAGGATCGCGTCGATCCGGTGCACGGTCTGCGCCGGGCTGCTCGACTCGGCCATCTGATGGATCTGCCGACTGAACTCGGCGTTGACGAGCCTGGGACCCGACAGCGCAGCCTCGTCCTCGACAGGCACCGCTGCGGTCTGGACGGCAAGAACATCCCGATAGAACGTAGTCAGCTCGGTGAGGACGCGGTCCAGAGCGTCACGTCGCATTCGTTTCGTGCGCGCCTTCTGCTCACTCTCAAGATCCCTGATGGCTGCCTGAGCGTTGCGGGCCCGTGCCCCCTTGGTGTCAAGTCCCAGGGCACGTTCCAGCTTGGCACGTTCCCTGGCGTCGAGCTCGGCAGTGACAGTGCTGACCTCGGCATCGGCATCCTCGTCCAGCCGTCGTGCTGCTTCCAAGCAGTCACCCAGCGTGTGCAGTTCGGTGGGCAGGCTGAGGATCCAAGCGCGTCGGTTGCGAGCCTCCTCGTTGCGGGCCAGGGCTCGTGCACGTCCGATGTGCCCCTGCGCGGCACGGGCTGCCGAGGCAGCCAGGGTTGGATCGGCACCGTCGCGGCGCACCAACAGGTCGGCAACCGCAGCGTCACGGGGGGTGGCCAGATGCAGCCGCCGGCACCGCGAACGAATTGTGATGATGACGTCCTCGGCGGTGGGTGCGCACAGGATCCACACCGTGCGCGGGGCAGGCTCCTCGATGGCCTTGAGCAGGGCGTCGGCTCCACGCTCGGTGACGCGGTCGGCGTCCTCGACGACGATGACCTGCCATTTGCCACGGCTGGGGCTCATCGTTGCCCTGACGACGAGGTCACGTACCTCCTTGACCGTGATCGACAAGGTCTCGGTCCGCATCATCGTCACGTCGGGGTGTGACCCGGCCAGGACGGTACGGCAGGAGTTGCACCGTCCACAGCCGCCGTCATCACACTCCAGGGCGGCCGCAAAGGCTCGGGCGGCGTTGGAACGTCCGGATCCCGGCGGTCCGGTGAGCAGCCAGGCATGGCTCATGGCGTGCGGCTGGGCAGTCACGGCCCGGCGCAGCGCCCGCACCGCGTTCTCCTGACCGACGAGGTCGGCCCACACCCCGGTGAGCAGCTCACTCGACTGGCTGGCAGGAGCCGATTCGGCGTCGGGACTCATCTGGTTGGTCACAGTCATGACTCACCTGCCTTGCACGGCCCGGTTGCCTCCGGACGGAGGCGGCCCGCCCCGCCACGATCCGCCCCGCCACGATCCGTCGTACCGGGGGCCCCGATGTCCCTGCCAGCCAGCAGTGACACCCGCTGGAGCACTTGGGCGGCGATCTGTTCAGCCGTCAGCTGTGCGGGGACGACCAGGTACCGGCCGCCGCCACGACGGGCCAACTCCAGGAAGTTGTCCCGCACTCGTCGGTGGAATTCATCGCCGGCGGACTCCATACGGTCCCGGCTGTTCATACGCTCGGCTGCGGTGACCGGATCGACGTCGAGCAGCACTGTGAGATCGGGAACCAGGCCATCGGTCGCCCACCCAGCCAACCGCGCCACCTCGTCGACGCTCAGGGCACGACCCGCTCCTTGGTAGGCAATGGTGGAATCGACATATCGATCACTGACGACGATCCTGCCCTGTTCGAGGGCCGGTCGAACCACCTCGGCAAGATGCTGTGCCTTGTCAGCGTTGTAGAGCAGGGCCTCTGCCTTGGGGCTGATCTCACCGGAGTCGGGGCTGAGCACGAGGTGCCGAATCTGCCTGCCCAACCAGGTGTCTCCCGGTTCACGGGTGGTGAGAACGTCATGGCCGCGCTGCTGCAGCGCGGTGCACAGCAGATTGACCTGGGTGGTCTTGCCGGCCCCGTCACCACCTTCGAAGACGATGAACAGACCTCGGGCGGGGCCAGCACCGCGCCGAGCCTCCTGGCCGCCATCGGCATCGCTGCGAGAGACGCCACCGGGATCGGCGTGCTCGTGCGAGGGGATCATGCCTTCACCACCTTGCGCAGTTTGGATCGAAGTTTGGGCCAGTCATCGGCGAATCCCGCTCGCAGCCGCCGCTGCACGACGAGTCTGCGTTCCGTCTCTCGTCCTGCCTCGTAGGCAGCCATGGGAGTCATCTGGGAGATGTCACCGGGGGTGGGGGAGTCGATGACCGATCCGGTGCCAGCCATGGCGTCGGCGATTCGCCCCAGACGACGCTTGATGCGATGAGCACGTCTGCTGTGCGGCACCACTTGGGCCACGTTCATGGCATGATGCACGGCGCGTCTGGCCCGCTGCCAGGTGCAGTCGTCGTCAATCGTCAACTGGGAGCAGCGTTGCATGACGGCTTCCACTGCCTTGTCGAGTTGGGCGTCGAGCAGCTCCTGGACCGGTTGGGTGGGATCGACGACCAGGCGCGGGCCGCGGGCAGCCACCACCAGGAAGTCCAGCATCCGGAAATAACTCTCTGGCAGGAGGTGGACGCTCACCTCGTCGGGATTGAGCTGCAGCAGGGGCTCCACCCTCGTCCCCAGCTCCTCGGCCCACTGCGGATCGATGATTCCCGACAGGCCGTCAACGGTCTGCTGCAGATTGGCGATCTGGGAGAGCAGGCCGTCGATGGGGCCGTGCAGCTCGTCGTGGATCCCCGCACCATCGGCGGTGTCGACCGGATCGGATCCCAGGCCGAGCAATTCGTCGTCCCGGCGAGCACCCAGTGCCGTGGCCGCCTCGCCATGATGCGTCGGATGATCGCCGAAATCCATCCCCTGACTACGCGCAGACAGATCTGACTCGACGATCCGTCGCAGACAGGTGTGCAACTCGTCGGAGACGAAGGCGTCGATCTTGGTGGCGATGTGGCGTGGTGGCAAGGGGTAGTCCGACAGCACCCCGGCCCCAGCCCCGAGATGTTCGATGACCGAAGGGTGGGACTGCACCGGAGTGCCTCCCAGGGCAAGGATCCGGTTGGTCACCCACTCGTGCTGGGCAGCTGTCGGATCGACCTGAGGGGTGATGGTGATCTCCCGTACCCGGCTGGTCGTCACCCCGGACTGTGTGACGGTGATGCGGTCATCGCGAATGATCGCCGTCGTCTCGTCGTGGTCGTCTTTCATGGCCAGTTCGACACGCTGGCAGGTGAGTGCGGCCACCGGGGCCAGTGGTGCTCCCCGGAGGAAGGGTTTGATGAGGCAGCCGTAGTCCCGCGGCAGGTCACCGGCCATCCCCAGGGCGACGGAGTGGTCGGCAGGTAGCCACGGCTGCCAGATCGGGGCATCCATGTACCACTCGCCAATTCCCTCGATGACTCGATGGGCGAGCACGACGCCGGCTCGCAGCAGACGGCGATCGGTGGAGTCGAGCAGGGTGATGTCCGAGGTGAAGGAGTAGCTGGTTCCCCGGTCCACCAGGACGTCCAGGCCCAACTCAGGATTGGTCAGAACGGGCCGGTCCGCGGCCCAGGCCAATTCGTAGCGAAGCGGTTCGATGGACCCCATGTCACTCCCCTGATCCACTCGATCTGTCACTGACCGGACGCGCCGGAGGCCGCCGCAGATGTCGTCCTGCCCGTGGCAGGGGCCTTCTTCGACGACGTGGATCCGGCGGGGCTGGCGGCCGACTTCTGCGCAGAAGATGTCTTACTCTTCGACGACGCGCTGGAGCCGGTCTTCTTGGTGCTGGTCGAGGTCTTCCTCTTCGTGGTCGTCCTGCGCTTCGTCGTCCTGCGCCGGGTGCTGGGACCCTTGGCGCGTTTCTCGGCCAACAACTCCTGTGCCCGCTCGGGAGTGATCTGGTCGACCGAGTCCTCCTTGCGCAGGGTGGCGTTGGTCTTGCCATCGGTGACGTAGGGGCCGAATCGGCCGTCCTTGACGACGATGGGCAATTTCGAGTTGGGATCCTCACCGAGTTCCCGGAGCGGCGGTTTGGCGGCAGCTCGACCACGCTTCTTGGGCTGGGCGTAGATGGCCAGTGCCTCATCGGTGGTGATGGTGAAGATCTGCTCCTCACTGGTGAGGGAGCGGGAATCCGTACCCTTCTTGAGGTAGGGGCCGTAACGTCCGTTCTGTGCGGTGATCTCCACACCCTCGGGGTCGGTGCCGACCACCCGTGGCAGTGACAGCAGCTTGAGTGCCTGCTCCAGGGTGACGGTCTGTAGGTCCATCGACTTGAACAGCGAAGCGGTGCGCGGCTTGACCTTGCCCTTGCCGGACCTTCCCTTGCCAGCCTGGGCGTCGTCGAGCACCTCGGTGACGTAGGGACCGAACCGACCACTCTTGGCGACGATCGGACGGTGCGTCGTCGGGTCCAGGCCCAGCTCGCGCTCCGCACCGTTGGGGGTGGCCAGCAGCTCGGTGGCCACCTCGACGGTGAGCTCGTCGGGGGGAAGGTCGTCGGGCACATTGGCCCGTTTCTCGTCGGTGGTCTCGACGTAGGTGCCGTATCGACCGACGCGCACGACGATCCCGGAGTCGTCGGGCCCCACCGGGAAGGTGCTGAGCTCGCGGGCATTGATGTCACCCAGCTCGGTGACGAGGTCGTGCAGACCCTCGTGACCGTCGGTGGGGTTGAGGGTGTCGTCCTCGGCCGAACCGAAGTAGAACTGCGAGAGGATCGTGACTCGATCAGCGTCACCACGGGCGATCTCGTCGAGGGTGCCCTCCATCTCGGCTGTGAACTCGTAGTCGACGAGGTTGCCGAAGTGATCCTCCAGCAGCCGTGTGACGGCGAACGCCAACCAGGTGGGCACCAGCGCCTGCCCCTTCTTGAAGACGTAGTCCCGGCTGGTGATGGTGCGGATGATCGACGCATAGGTCGACGGGCGACCGATCTCCAACTCCTCGAGTTTGGCGACCAGACTGGGCTCGGTGTACCGAGCTGGCGGACGGGTGTCGTGACCAGCGGGTTCCACGGCGCGGCAGGTGAGATCCTGGCCCTCCGTGAGCTGCGGCAGTCGCTTCTGGGCATCGTCGGAGGCACCCTCGTCGACCGACTCGACGTAGGCGCGCAGGAACCCCCGGAAGGTGATGGTGCGTCCCGAGGCGGTGAAGGTCGCCTGCGACACGTCCTCGGCTCCCGGCACCGATATGGGGGAGCTGGGGGTGGCGTCGATGGTGACGCTCAGGGTCTCGCCCTTGGCATCGGCCATCTGGGAGGCCAGGGTACGCATCCAGATGAGCTCGTAGAGACGGAACTGATCGCCTGACAGCCCGGTCTGGGCCGGGGTGCGAAAGTGCTCACCGGCAGGACGGATCGCCTCGTGAGCCTCTTGGACGTTCTTCATCTTTGAGGTGTAGACCCTCGGCTTGTCAGGCACGTTCTGCTTGCCGTAGAGCTCGATCGCCTGGTTGCGGGCAGCGCTGATCGCCTCATTGGACAGGGCGACCGAGTCGGTACGCATGTAGGTGATGAAGCCACCCTCGTAGAGCTGCTGGGCGACGCGCATCGTCCGGTCCGCGGTGAAACCGAGTTTGCGGCCAGCTTCCTGCTGCATCGTCGTGGTGCGGAACGGGGCATAGGGACGGCGGGTGTACGGCTTGGCCTCGACGTCGGTGACGGCATATCCGGCCTTCTCCAGCCCGGCGGCGATGGTTCTGGCACTGGACTCGTCAAGATGGCGCAGGTCGGTTGCGGCGAGTTCACCGTGGGAGGTGAAGTCACGTCCTACGGCAATCCGAACGCCGTCCAGACGCACCAGCCGGGCCGTGAAGTCTTGGCTGTCCTCGGCTGCCAAGGTGGCCGCCATGTTCCAGTAGTTGGCGCTGGTGAAGGCGATACGTTCCCGCTCCCGGTCCACCACGAGCCTGGTGGCGACCGACTGGACGCGTCCGGCCGACAGTTTCGGCTTGACCTTCTTCCACAGCACCGGGGAGACCTCGTAGCCGTAGAGCCGATCGAGAATACGTCTGGTCTCCTGGGCGTTGACAAGGTCGTCGTCGAGTTCCCGAGTGTCCTCGACGGCCTCGAGGATGGCTTTCTCGGTGATCTCGTTGAAGACCATCCGCTTCACCGGCACCTTGGGTTTGAGCTCGTCGAGCAGGTGCCAGGCGATTGCCTCTCCCTCGCGGTCACCATCGGTGGCGAGGTAGAGCTCGTCGGCCTCCTTGAGCAGCCCCTTGAGCTCTCGAATCGTCGACTTCTTCTCCGTGGGCACGACGTAGATCGGCGCGAACTCGTGGTCGATGTCCACACCGGTGCGCGCCCACGGCTGCCCCTTGTACTTCGCCGGGACCTGGGACGAGCTCGTCGGGAGGTCACGGATGTGCCCCTGGCTGGCCCGCACGACGTACTTGGGTCCCAGATATCCGCCAATCATCGTCGCCTTGTGGGGAGACTCGACGATGACAAGACTCTTGGTGGCTGCCATACCTGACTTCCATCTCCTAGCTCGACAACTGCAAGGCACCGAGCACCCCGCCCGGCTCTCGCAATACCCTGTGGTGACCATACCTGCTGGCTCGGAAAACTGTGTCACACGACACGTCGGTGACATCTGCGGGAGCCGTGCCCACACAGCCCACGAGGTGGGAGTTCGCTGCCCCCGTCCAGCGACATGTCGTCATCTGCCACTGCGGGCCACGCGCACCATGGTGAGTCGTGGGTGTGGACAGTGAATCGTGGGTGTGGGCGAGGGCCAATTGCCGACGATCCGTGCGGCAACGGGCCTTCGTCATGAGAGAAAACCCTCCCGCAGACATTGCCGTACCAGTGGCAGGGTCTGCTCGCGCACCTGCTGTGGGGAGTCGCCGAGGATGCTCGCCACGGTGTCGATGAGTACCCCCAACGGCAGTTGCCCGTCGCAGGCTCCCAGCACCCCACCGGAGGCCGTCGCCACCTCCACGGCGCGGCACATCCCCTCCCGCTGACGCAGGACGACGTGCTGCGGATCAGCCGATCCTGGTTGGCCGGTCTGCTCTTGGACCACGTCGTCACGCAGGGTCCATGCGCTGGCGAGCAACTTTTCATCAGGTAGCAGAGCGGCTGACACACCGGGCTGATGGGCTGTGACGGCATCGGCAACGGGCTGGTTGACCTGCCAGGGCCACTGCTCAAAGGACAGGTCCGGGGTGGATCGTCCTGCCATGGTGAGGGTGATCCACCCCATGGACACCCCGGTGATGTGCTGCTGGGCGAAGTAGTCCAACCATGCGTCGTACTTGGGGCGCCACTGCGGCGTTCCATCCAACCCAGCATCGGTGAGCCAGGTCTCGATGTACTGGTGGACGTCGAGATGGTCACGTTCGACGACCCACAGATCGGCGCCCGTGCCCTCGACCCAGGTGGCGAGCCTGTCCTGCCAGGGTTGACCGTCCACCTGTGCCCAGTTGGCGAGCACCTGCAGACTGCCTCCCTCGTTGAGGCGGGCTGGTGCACCGCGAACCACCGATTCGACGAGCGCGTCACCCTCGAGTCCACCGTCACGGTAGACCAGTCGAGCACCATGTTCCTCTGGCGGACTCATGACGTAGGGCGGGTTGGAGACGATGAGATCGAAGCGAGTGTCCATGGGCTCGTAGAGCGACCCGGATCGCAGATCGACCTGATCCTCCACACCGCTAAGTTGCGTTGCGAGTGCGGCCATCTGCAGGGCTCGGGGATTGACGTCCGTGGCCACGACGCGGTTCGCATGGCCAGCCAGCAGCAGGGACTGCACACCACATCCGCAGCCCAAATCCAGGGCAGTGTCCACCGGGGTGCGCATCGTCATCTGCGCCAAACTCATCGAGGCTGGGCTGGCGCCCAGGACGTGGTCGGGGCGTGTTGGACGTATGTCGTGGTTCAGTCCGGGGGCATGATCGCAGACAACCCAGCCGGTGGCACCGTCCAGCAGGTCAATGGGTCGCACACTCACCAAGGCCCGGGTTCGGCTCACCTCGACCTCGAGGATGCCCACCCGGCACAGCTCGTCAACAGGCACCTCGGTCAGCTGACGGATCGGCACGGGCAGGTGCAGATACCACAACCTGATGAACTGGGCCAGCAGATCGTCCCGGGAGCCAAGGGTGTGTTCCGCAGCCACACCGACGCCGCGCTCCAGGCCTTTGCGGCCAGCCTCCCCCACTGCCGAGGCGACTCCCGCGCTGGTGTAGTCGTTGTCGATGAACAGGTGACGCAGTGCTGCCGCCTGGTTCTCCTCAAGCATCATCGTCATGGTCTCATCCTGCCCTTTCCGCTCGCACACTCCCCGCGTCACCTCGTACCTTCTCCAGCAGGTGTCCCCTGCCGGTGCGCAGGTCTCCTCTGGCCACCTGCCGTCCTTCCCTCGCCGCTGGTTTCGCCCCAACTCGTCGTTTCTTCCCATCGTGCACGCCCCATGGCTTCGCAGAATTGGCTCTGCCGTCAGCGCCCTGTCGTCAGCACTGTATGGCTCGGCCCCACCCAGTCCCGACGGCCACGACCCAGGCGTCTGTCCCCTCATCGTTCACCACGTGGCATGCTTGCAGGGATGACTGGCTCACCCATCCCTGATCCTGCTCGTAGCGGAGGTGGCTCCTGCGACGCCGTCAATCCGCTGGTGGCCCAGGCACCCCAGACCGTCCACGTCGACCATCGTCAGGAGCGCAGTGCGGTACTGGCTCCCTGGCCTGCCTGGTTTCCCCACCAGTACCGAGAAAAACTCCAGGAACACGGTATCTCCACTCCTTGGCTCCACCAGGTGAAGCTTGCCTCCTTGGCCCAGGCAGGCAAGGACTGCGCCATCTGCACCTCGACGGCCTCCGGCAAGACGCTTGCCTATCTCATGCCCGTCATGGCAGCCACTGCCTGTGATCCGCCGGTGTGTCCGGATCGTCCCCACCCGCGACCGGCTCGGCTCCCGGAGTCCCTGAGGAGCAGATCCACCGAGCTTGCCACGTCCCTGCGCACCAGGCAGCGGCACAGTGCCTTGTACCTGGCACCGACGAAAGCCCTGGCCCATGACCAGTTTCGAGTGTGCCGGGAACTGGGCCCGCAGGACTGGGCAGTGACCACACTGGACGGCGACTCCGAGCAGGCCGAACGCAGGTTTGCCCGGGAAGCTGCACACTACGTCCTCACCAACCCTGACATGCTGCACAAGGCCGTCCTGCCCAACCATTCCTGGTGGTCGGGGCTGCTTGGCTCGTTGGAGTACGTCGTCATCGACGAGGCACACCGCTATCGCGGGGTCTTCGGCGCCCATGTGGCCCAGGTGTTGCGTCGCCTGCGTCGACTGTGCCGCATGTACGGATCCGACCCGGTCTTCATCCTCTCCAGCGCCACCTCGACGAACACTGCTCAGGCTGGTGCCGCACTCATCGGCGTGGAGCACGTCGAAGTCGTCGACCAGGATTCCTCTCCCCAACCAGCCAGGGACGTCGTGCTGTGGCAACCCGAACAGTCCTTGAGCGAGGATGCGGCTGCCTTGGTGGCACGGTTGGTGGACCAGGGTTGTCAGACGATCTGCTTCGTGCAGTCCCGCACCGTGGCCGAGGTGGTCGCGGTGCACGCCCAGGATCAGGTGACCACCGGCGGCGTCGTCGCCGCGTACCGCTCGGGATACCTGCCCCAGGAACGTCGCGATCTTGAGGCCGGGCTGCAGTCGGGCCGGGTCAACGCCGTGATCGCGACGAACGCCCTGGAGTTGGGGGTGGACATCTCTGGAATGGATGCCGTGGTCATTGCCGGGTACCCGGGACGTCTGTCGGCGTTCTGGCAACAGGCCGGACGCGCTGGACGGTCGGGGCGCCGATCCACCGTCGTCCTCATGGCCAGGGAAAACCCGCTGGATCAGTACTTGGTGCAACACCCTGAGCTCATCTTCTCCTCCAGTGTCGAGACGACGGTGCTGCACCCGGACAACCCTTACGTCATGGGCCCACATCTGGCTGCTGCGGCCCAGGAGGCATTCCTGCAGCCAGCCGACGAGGCGGTTTACGGCCCGTCCCTGGCCCAGGTGGAGTCGATGTTGGTGCGACAGAAGGTGCTGCGGCAACGCGGTGAACGGCTGTACTGGACACGTCTGGATCGAGCTGTGGACGCGATTGACCTGCGTTCGATGGGCGGCCACGGCGTTGACGTCATCGATTCGCTCACCGGACGGGTGGTCGGTGTCGTGGATCAGGCTGCGGCTGATCGCACTGTCCATCCGGGAGCGGTGTACCTGCACCAGGGAGATCAGTGGCTCGTCGACGAGTACCGCCCGCAAGAGCACTGTGCCCTGGTGCACCGTGACCTTCCCGGCTTCTGGACCATGCCGCAGTCGGCCTCCAGCGTACGGATCGTCCGTGAGGATGCTCGTCACCCGTTCGGACCGGGATATGTCGCCACCGGGCAGGTGGAGCTCACCAGTCAGGTGTTGGGGTATCTGCGTCGCGACGAGGTCACCAACGAGGTGTGGGACTCCATCGCCCTCACCATGGACAGTCACACCATGACGACGAGTGGAACGTGGTGGGTGATTCCTGATGGCGTGGTGGACGAGCTCGGACTCGACGCCGTGAAACTGGCTGGAGCCGCACACGGGGTGGAGCATGCGGCCATTGGGATGTTGCCGATGCTCGTGCCCTGTGACCGATGGGACGTCGGTGGGGTTTCCACGACGTCGCTGCCTGACACCGGGGCATGCACGATCGCCATCCATGACGGTCAGAGCGGTGGCGCAGGTTTTGCTGCAGCCGGCTACGACCGGGCTGAGCAGTGGTGGCACACCACTGCGTCGAGGTTGGCTGAGTGCCGTTGCGAGGCTGGATGCCCCTCGTGCATCGTCTCGCCCAAGTGCGGCAACTCCAACCAGCAGCTGGACAAGGAATCGGCTCGGCTGCTCGCCTCTCGGATGGATCCGTTGGGCACCCGCAGCACACGCTGAATGCAGCAGAGCATTTTTCCCCAGACATGCCTGGGGCAGTATCCGGTCCAGCCATACCATACGGGTGGAGCTTGGATGCAACGCGAACGCAGGATCGCGTCTGCGCTGCCGCGCCTTTCGCCGGACAGCGGCAACCCCCATACGCTCCCGCAGATGTGCGGCGACCCCCGGATTCCTGCCGCGAAAACACCTTCCAGGACTGATCATTTCTGTGGTCCCGCCAGCGATGTCACGGTGATCGTCCGGGGAGCGCGTGGGATGTGCAGCATGGGTCGCAGCTGCGCGGTGACGCTCACCGTCACGACGTAGTCGACGCTGCTGGCATCCACGGTGCACGATGACAGGGTGGTCTCATTGGCTTGGGCAGCCTTGCGGGCAACCGAGCATGGCTCAATCCCCTTCTCGCGGGCCTGGGCGGCGGCCAGGGCAGCAATGTCTGCGCTGTGATGGGCAAGTCGTGAGGTGGAGTACCACCCGGAGATGATCATGGCGCCCCAGACCGCCACCACGACCCCCAGTGCCATCGAGGCCAGCAACACGGTTCCCGATCCTCGCTGGGCAGTGCAGCCGACGCGTCGGCAGCTGATCCTGCGCAACCTGTGGTCCTTGCGAGATCCTCGGGCACCAAATCTTCTGGCGTCAGGCAGTGGCCAGACCCTCGTGGCAGTCGTGGAACGCGGCTCCTGGGACGGAGCCCCGCATCTGGCGCATGAGGATTCTTCAACATGCCTCATGGCCTGTGTTGGTGTCGTGCCGATGATCACTTGAGTTCACCGGGTTCCTGAGGTGCTGCAGCGCTGGCCTGCAGGTGAACTGGTCCGATCTTGCCCAGGGATCGATCCGTTGACACCGTCACACGTACCCACCCGTCCCGGGAAGCGGTGGTGATCCTGGCACCTTCTGGAGCCTTCCGCTGTGCCTGCTCAGCAGATTTGAGATCTCCTCGGGCACGTTGTTGAGCAATCTGGGAAGCGGTGACCCGGCAGGCGTCATGAACGATGACGAGACTCACCGCCCACACCCCGGCAATGACTGCCATGGTTGCCGTGATGAGTGACACGGCCATCTCGGCAGTGACCATTCCGCGGCTCGCGTGTCGTGACCTGTTCATACATCCCCTCAGAGCTTTTTGAGACTTCCTGTGTGTCGAATCCTGATGCTGTTCCACATGGTGTTTACCGTGGGCCACACCCTTGTGCATTGATCGATTCCGGTGGGCCGACGGCCCGTTCGCCAGCCCACCGGGAATCTGCTTGAGGGGGATCGCCGAACCCCCCACCGGACTGGGAGTTCAGGACGTCACTTGATCATGCCGGTGACGAAGGACACTGCCTTGAGGACGAGCCCCAGGAATGCCTTGAAGAACTTGGCATCCTGGAACACCTTGAAGAGCACCAGGGCGAGAGTCACCGCGGCCAGGATGCCAACGGCGTACTCCGCAGTGGCCATGCCACGCTGGGCCAGACGCCGCGACCTGCGCGGGATTTTGGTCGTGATGACAGGATCCATGCCGACGAGGTTGAGGGAGTGATTCATGAGTGTTCTCCTTCCGATACGGGCCAGGTGTCTCCTGACCACGCCATGCAGCAGCACTTGCCCGCTGCACCCTCAGTTGTCGTGACGCCGACATGGAATCGGACAAGGATTTTCCGTCCTGTGGATGGGCGCCTGCGACGTGGTTCTCGTTGTCCACAGGTCGGCTCGTACACAGCCGACCTGCGCATGCTCGATGAGACATGCCGAGACAGCCCCGTGCCTTGATGTTGGGGCTGACGTCACCTTGAGAGGGGGGTTCACGTCACCTTGAGAATGGTGCCGGCAATGATCGGCACCACGCCGACGAGGATGAACGCCGGTAGATGGCACACCGCAAGCGGGATGATGGCGTCCACCCCTGCCTTTCGCGCCTTCTTCTCGACCTGCTCACAGGCGTGCCGACGCATCTGCTCGGCATGGACTCGCAACATCTGCGCCACCCCCTCACCGGAGTTCACGGCTCGTGAGACATCGGTGGCGATCTCATGCCATCCCGGCTCGTCGGCCAACTCGGCCCATGCCCGGGCGTCACTCACCCCTACGGCAACCCTGGAACTGACGAGGGTGAGGTCTGCAGCGCACACGCCGGTGATGGCATCGGCGACCTCGGCAGTCGCAC
>OKGH01000032.1_pt1 | contig 67965 bp, 55 predicted proteins | sample 1611211 | NCBI WGS metagenome assembly OKGH01 (sample SAMN04436718, study PRJEB24849) | human gut metagenome | biome: human gut; feature: NICU; material: stool | host: Homo sapiens | place: USA: Saint Louis, MO | collected 2010-09-29
TTCAACCTCGTCAGTGGCAGCGACAACACCAGCAAGATCGACAAGATCAAGGAGATGGGCATCCCGGTCGTCGCCGAGCCGAACTTCCTCGAGAGCACCCCGCTGGGGCGTGCCGAATGGATCAAGTATGACTCGCTGTTCGTCAATGCCGAGAAGACGGCGAACCAGAAGTACGACGAGATCGCCGAGAAGTACCATGCGACCGCGAAACGCGCCGCCACGGTGACGACACGACCGACCGTGCTCCACGGATCGCAGTACAAGGGCGTCTGGTACATCAAGCCCAACGAGAACTACTCCATCCAATTCCTGCGCGACGCAGGCGGTGAGTACGTGTTCAAGGACCTTCACGGGGTGGCATCCAGGAAGATGGACACCGAGGCCATCATCAAGAAGGCCCACGACGCCGACTTCTGGATCGACGGGCCGGAGAAGTCGTCCATCCCGGAGATCCTCAAGGCCGACCCACGTCTGAAGTCGCTCAAGGCCCTCGACAACGGCAACGTCTGGGACGCCACCCTGCGAGCCGACCCGAAGCACGGCAACGACTACTGGCAGACCGGGGTCGTGCGCCCCGACCTCGTCCTGGCGGATCTGACGGCGATCCTGCACCCTGAGCTGGATGCCGATCACCAGTTCTACTTCTACCGCAAGGCCACCGCGAAGTGACTGCGACTCAGGATCAGGTGCCGGGCCGTCGCGGGAGACACGGACGTCACGAGACACACGGCGAACGGATCAGGGGTACCTGGTGAACAGCCACCAGAAGACGCCACAGAACCGAGAGGCACCGGGCCGGGACGTACGAGGTCAGGATGGGCGGGGCCGGGACGTACGGGATCACCGGGATGTGCGGAGCCGCCAGACGCAGGGACGACGCGGGCTGCCACTGCCGGTGCGTTTCACGATCCTCGCAACGATCCTCCTCGCCGTCACCCTGGCCGGCCTGGCGCTGGGATCGGTGAACATCCCGCTGGGTGACGTCATGACGATCCTCACCGGTGGCACCGACGTCGACCCAGTCTCGATGACGATCATCCGCGACGTCCGCGAGCCTCGTACCATCACCGCCCTGCTCGTCGGGGCGGCGCTGGGAGTGTCCGGGCTGGAGATGCAGACCCTGTTCCGCAACCCACTGGCCGACCCATACGTGCTGGGTATCTCCTCGGGTGCCAGTCTGGGCGTTGCCCTGGTGGTGCTGTCCACCTCGGCATCGGCGGGGGCGGCCAGCTTCGCCTCCGGACTGGGAATCGGGCCGGACCTGTTGATCATGGTCGCCGCGGCGCTGGGGGCAGCCGTCGTCCTGCTCATCGTCATGCTGGCCGGCCGGTTCATCCACTCCTCGACGATCCTGCTGCTGCTCGGCGTCATGATCGGGTACTTCGTCTCGTCGGGGGTCACCGTGCTGTTGTCGCGGGCCAGCCCGGAGCTCATCGCCCAGTACACCCGCTGGCAGTTCGGCAGCTACCACGGCGTGACGTGGCAGAACCTGCGAGCCATGGTGCCGATCATGATCGTCATGATCCTGGCCAGTCTGCTGCTCGCCAAGCCGCTCAACGCCTTGTTGTTGGGAGAACGCTACGCCCAGACGATGGGAATGAACCTCAAGGTGGTGCGCACCCTGCTGGTGGCGAGCACCGCGATCCTCGCCGGGGCGGCCACCGCGTTCTGCGGGCCGATCAGTTTCCTGGGCATCGCAATCCCACATCTGACGCGTGGGGTACTGGGAACGGCCGATCATCGTCATCTGCTGCCCGGATGCATCCTCACCGGCGGATCCCTGGCATTGATGGCCGACATCCTGGCACAGCTGCCCGGCGACGACGTGCTGCCCGTCAATGCCGTCAACGCGGTGTTCGGGGCGCCGGTCGTCATGATCATCCTGGTGCGCTGGTACCGGGAGGCGGAGGCGACATGACCGGTCTCACACTGTCGAACCTGACGGTCGGGTACCGTTCGGGGCGTCACGTCACCACGGTGTTGTCGGGGGTGACGGGCGCGGTGGGTGCCGGGCAGATGATTGGGCTCGTGGGGCCCAATGGTGCCGGAAAGTCCACCCTGTTGCGCTCGGTCGCCGGGCTGCAGCCGAGCCTCGGCGGCGAAGTGCAGGTCAACGGCACCCCGACGTCACGGATGTCGCGCCGTCAGGTCGCCCGGGCCCTCTCGACCGTCCTCACCGACCGGGTGTCGGTGGCCCGGCTCACCTGCCGCGACGTCGTCTCGCTGGGGCGTCATCCACATTCGGGCATCGGTAGGCGGCTGCGACCTCATGACCATGCGGTCATCGACGAGTCGCTGCGGGCGGTGGGCGCTGCCGATCTGGCCGAAGCCTTCATCGGGGAGCTGTCCGACGGTCAGCGTCAACGGGTCATGGTGGCCCGCGCCCTGGCCCAGGAGCCATCCATCCTGCTGCTCGACGAGCCGACCTCCTTCCTCGACCCGCCGGGCAGGATCGCCCTGCTCGGTATGCTGCGCGAGGTGTGCACGGCACGCAGCATCGCGGTGGTGGTGTGCAGCCATGACATCGAGGCGGTGATGCGCTACGCCGACACCCTGTGGGTGGCTGGGCGTGGCACCACCGTGACGATCGGAGCCCCGGAGGACCTGGCCCGGGACGGATGCCTGGAGGAGGCCTTCCGGGCCGAGGGGATCACCTTCGATCTCCGCACCCTCACCTTCTGGCAGTCCGACGAGGGGCGCCCGAGGGCAGTGGTCGCCGGAGCAGGCACGGACGCCGACCTGGCCCGGCACACCTTGGCACGGGCTGGGTATCGAGTGGTGGAGGAATCCCTCGCCACCACGGGCACCGATCTGGCCAGTGCCGGTACGGGCAGTACCGACGAGGGCACCACCCCACTCACGGTACGCGTCGTTGCGGGCGGCTGGGAGGTGGACGGCACGGTGCTGTCCACCCTGGCCGACCTGTACGAGCTTCTCGTTTCGCACCGGGAGGGCTGTTGCGCTTCCCACCGCGGCCGGGGAGGCACGTCGGCGCAGCTCGGACGAGGCACGGCTGACGATGGGCGAGGGTGCAACATCGCCGGGCAGGGGGCCGCTGGAGAGGAGACGACCACCGCCCCCGACCCGGGACGTTCCACGGCTCATCGAATGGACGCAGACCCACCAGACGCAAGGAGTCGGTCATGACCGTCCGCTACCTCGTGCTGTGGCCCACAGCCGCCTGTGACCTCGCCTGCCCGTACTGCTACCGACGAAACCGCCGAGGCGGCCGGATGGGCATCGAGGTGGCGGACGCGGCACTGGATCTCGTCGCCGATGGCGTGCGCGCCACCGGTCGGCCTGCCCACGTCCAGTTGGCCGGTGGGGAGCCGACCCTGGTGCCGGACCTCGTCGAGCACGTCGCCCGCCGGGTCGCAGCCATTCGAGGCGGGCGGGTCACCTGCGGCATCCAGACCAATGCCACCCACCTTGATGGCGACATGGTCGCCATGCTGAGACGCCATCGGGTGCGTGTCGGGGTGAGCCTTGACGGACCGCCACCGGTGCAGGAGCAGGCGCGTGGGTCGGCGGCCTCGACCTTCCGGGGCCTGCTTGAGCTGGCTCGGGCCGATGTCCCGGTGCGAGTGACGACGGTGCTCTCGGCCCTCAACGTCGACCATCTGGGGGAGCTGGCGGTCACCCTGGGCGGGCTTCCCCACGTCACCGGGTTCGGACTCGACCCACTGGTGCCGATCGGGAGCGCGGCCGGTCGGGAAGATCTGGTGCCCTCCGAGGAGGCCATCGTCGCGGGGATCACCGCCCTGCATCGGCGTCTCGCCCAGGTCAACGCGATGCGGGCCGACCCGTTGCGCTGGCGTGAGCTGGAGACCGTTCGGGCAGCGCTACGTCGCGCGCCGAGCAGTCCCGCTCGCCCCGGACCAGGACAACCGCGTCCACCAGCCACCGGGGAAACGTCCCGCAGCCGATCCACGTCTCCTCGCGGCACCCGCACACCAACACCAGCCGACGATTCGAGCCACACCGGCACGTCGAGCCCTCGTGGCAATCCTGTTCGTAACGACGTCAACTGCCACGCAGACGTGGTCGACCCGTCCGGGCGAACACTTCTGCCACTGGAAATACCGAACCGACCGTACTGTCATGCGGCGGTCGGCGAATCCCTGGCGGTGGCTCCCGACGGGAGCGTCTACCCCTGCTCCCAGGCCGTCGGAGACGTGGCATCTTGGGTCGGAACCATCGACGACGTCGACTGGGATGGCTTGAGGCGTCGTTTCGCGCATGATGTCCACACGTTGCGTGGACCGTGTCATCGCTGCGCCCTGGCGGACCGGTGCCCCGGCGACTGCCCGTCCCGGGTGGAGGCGAATGCGTTGGCCGACCCGGAACACCGTCACACCCCGCTCACCTGCCTCATTGACGACACCCTTGCCCGTCTGGAGATCGCATCATGACCACCCTGTGCTTCTTCTCAGCCACCGGAGGGGAACTCACCCTCGTCAGCCAGGCTTTGGCTCGGATGCGTGCCGACGGGCTCGACGTCATCCTCTTCGGCCGCACCAAGGACCAGGTCACAGACTCCCAGCAGGCCCGCGCCTTCGCCCGAGCAGCCGCTCGCAGTGACGCCGTCGTGCTGAGCCTGCACGGTGGGACGGTCTCCTGCCCGGCGTGGTCGGACCTCGTCGAGGCCTGGCAGGGCCGCCGCTCCCGCGGACTGCCGCTGCCGTGGATCCACGTCCAGCCGACCTCCGGGGACGACGATGGGCTGCTGGCCGCCCAGGACTGGGCCAGTGGTCTGGACGACGGCACCTGGCAGGGCCTCGTCGGACTACTGGGGATGAACGGACCGGTCAACGTCGAGTCAGCACTGCGAGTCCTCGTCGACCGGGTGCACGGAGGCTCGGCCCCGATCCCCGACGTCGTCCCCGCCCCCACCGAGGGAATCTGGCATCCGCGTCACGGCCTGTTCACCAGCCTCGCCGAGTATCGGCAGCACCTGAACCCCGACCGTCCCACCGTCGGGATCACCTTCCCACGCAGCTACTGGCTGGAGCACAACACGGCCCACATCGAGGCCCTCGTCACCGCCGTCGAGGAGCTCGACGCCAACACGGTGCCGTTCTTCTGCCTGCGGCTGCCCGACGCGCGACGCGGCAACCCCGGCATGGCGCAGGTTCTGGAGAATCTGTTGCGTGACGACGAGGGCCGATGTGTCGTCGACACCCTGGTCGACGTCCACGGGATGTCCATGACGGCTGGCGTCCCCGCCAATGCCGACGCCTACCCGAATCTGGGGGTGAGTGTGCTGCACGCCCTCACCTCCTACGCCCCACGAGCTGCCTGGCAGGCCACCGCCCAGGGCATGGGATCGATGGACGTCGCCACCCAGGCCGCGCAGCCGGAGTTCGACGGCGCCCTCATCACCAAACTCCTGGCCACCCGGGAGGCCGACGAGGTCGACGAACTCACCGGAGCCGTCGTGCCCCGCATGGTCCCGGTCCCGGGCCGGGCGCAGGCGATGGCAGAGCTGGCCCTGTCCTGGGCCCGGCTGGCTCGCACCCCAACCGGCCAGCGCAAGGTGGCGATCGTCTTCCACCACCACCCGCCACGCAATGACCGCATCGGCTGTGCCTCCGGTCTGGACACCTTCGAGTCGGTGCGTCAGCTGCTCATTCGGATGGGCGAGGAGGGGTACGACGTCCCGGAACAGTTCGAGACCGGCGACGACATCGCCCAGGTGCTGTTGTCGTGCCTGACCTGCGACCAGCGCTGGCTCACCCCCGAGCAGATGTACGAGAGGGCCGAGGCCCACGCCAATCTGGAAACCTCGCGTCCTTGGTACCGGGGGCTGCCGGACTCCGTGCGCGAGTGCATGGACCGCAACTGGGGGCCGCATCCGGGCACCCTCTTCGTCCACGACGACGAGTTCTCCTTCGCCGGGCACCTCGACGGCAACGTGTTGCTGACGATCCAGCCACCGCGCGGGACGTTCGAGGCCGTCACGGACTCTGCCATCCACGACCCGGTGCTGCCTCCCCCGCACCACTACCTGGCCCACTACCGCTGGATCCGTGACGTTTTCAAGGCCGACGCCGTCATCCATGTGGGCACCCACGGCAGCCTGGAATGGCTTCCCGGCAAGGGGCTGGGCCTGTCCGAGAAGTGCTACCCGGAGCTAGCCCTGGACCGGATGGTCAACATCTACCCCTACATCATCAACAACCCTGGCGAGGGCACCCAGGCCAAGAGGCGCAGTGCCGCCGCCCTCGTCGACCATCTCACCCCACCCATGCGTCAGGCCGGCCTGTACGACTCCACCGCCGAGATCGACCGCATCCTGCGTGAGCACGCCGGGGCGCAGTCACAGAGCCCGCAGCGCGCCCGCCTCGTCGCCGAGCAGGTGTGGGACGCCGTCGTCGAGGCCGGCTTGGACACCGACCTGGGGCTGACCGCAGGTGACGTCGACTCAGACCCCGTCGAGCTGCTCGACAAGGTCCATCACCACCTGCTCGAGCTGCAGGACCGTGAGATCTCCGACGGTCTGCACGTCCTCGGACAGCTCGTCGCCAGCCAGGACGACCCCGCCACGGCCGAGGTGGAGTACGTCGCCCAGTTGACCCGTCAGCCCAATGGGTCAGTGCCGTCGCTGCGCGAGGCGGTGCTGGATGCCTGGGGGACGAGTCTCGACGAGGTCAGTGTCAAGGCGGGCGAGCCGGTCACCCTCACCGCTGACCTGCCTGACGGGCTGACCGGACGCGAGATCATGGAAGCCGCTCACCGACAATGTGTCGACCTGCTGGCCCCGGTCGTCGCCTGTCACCACGGTGGATGCTTCGACGCCGAAAGGGCCCACGACCTGGCTGCCCAGCTGTGCCGAGAACAGCTCGGCGCCGAGCACGGTGACGTCGTCGAGACCCTCACCTGGGTCGCCACCGACCTCATGCCGCGCCTGGACGCCACCACCGACGAGATCGAGTCGATCATGACGGCCCTGGACGGTGGATTCGTCTCCCCCGGACCGTCGGGAGCGCCCAGCCGTGGCAACGCCCACATCCTGCCGACCGGACGGAACTTCTTCTCCCTCGACCCCGAGACCATGCCGACGCCAACCGGTTGGCGGGAAGGGGTCAAGCTCGCCGAGCAGCTGCTGACCGGGTACGCCGAGGCCCACCCCGACCAGCCGTGGCCGCGCACCGTCGGTGTCGTGGTGTGGGGAACGGCCAACATGCGCAGCGGCGGGGCCGACATCGCCGAGATCCTGTACCTCATGGGGGTGCGCCCGGTCTGGGAGTCATCAGGCCTTGTCAGCGGGTTGCAGATCATCGACCCGGATGAACTGGGACGTCCTCGCATCGACGTCTCCCCGCGCATCTCCGGGCTGTTCCGGGACGCCTTCCCCAACCTCGTCGAGATGGTCGACCGGGCGGTTCGGATGGTCGCCGCCCTGCCGGAGGATGGCAACGACAACCTGTTGCGTGCCCACGTCGAGGCCGACGTCGCCGACATGATCGCTCGCGGGATCGACGTCGAGCAGGCCCGTCGCAAGGCGACCTTACGTGTCTTCGGTTGCCCACCCGGTGGCTACGGCGCCGGTGTGGAGGAACTCATCGAGACCAAGGCGTGGCGGGACAAGGCCGATCTGGGTCGTGCCTACATCGCGGCCTCCTCCCACGCCTACGGCGAGGAGGTGTTCGGGGACGTGGAGCCCGAGCGATTCACCGCTGCGTTGTCACGGATGGACGTCACCGTCAAGAACGAGGACACCCGCGAGTACGACATGCTCAGCTGCACCGATTTCTACAACTACTACGGCGGGCTCATCGTCGCTGCGACGACGGTGCGCGGTGAGGCACCGATATCGTTCGTGGGTGACTCCTCCGATCCCGCCCGGATCGCCACACGCACCACCACGCAGGAGGCCAGGCTCATCCTGCGCTCCCGGATCCTCAACCCGTCGTGGATCGAGGGTCTGCAACGTCACGGGTACAAGGGAGCCGGGGACCTGTCCAAGGTGCTCGACATCCTCATCGGCTGGGACGCCACCGCCGACGTCGTCGACGACGGCCTGTGGGAGAAGGTGGCGCGTCGTTATGCCCTCGACCCGGCGATGCAGGAGTGGTTCCACGAGGTCAACCCGCACGCCCTGCACAACATCGTGGACAAGCTCCTTGACGCTGCCCAGCGCAACGTCTGGCAGGCCGACCCGGGCACCGTCGAGGAGTTGCAGGACACCTATGCCGACATCGAGGGGACCATCGAGGAGGTCTCCGACGACCCGCACCCGTCCGCCGCTGCGACGCGCTCTGCGTCCGTGACCGCTGATGGTGGGCTCGACCTGGCCGGGCTGGGGTTGGCCTGATGACCTACCCTTTCACCGCCATCGTCGGGCAGGACGAGGCCAGGAGCGCCCTACTGCTGTGCGCCGTCAACCCGCGCATTGGCGGGGTGCTGCTCAGCGGGGAGAAGGGGACGGCCAAGTCGACGGTGGTCCGTGGTCTGGCAGAGCTGCTGCCGAGTCAGGTGATGAGGACGTTGGCCCTGGGCGCCACCGAGGATCGTCTCGTCGGAGGACTCGACCTGGAGGCCACCCTGACGTCGGGCCGGCCAGTACTCCAGCCGGGCCTGCTGAGCGAGGTCGACGGCGGGGTGCTCTACGTCGACGAGGTCAACCTCCTCGACGACTACCTCGTCGACCTCGTCATCGACGCGTGCGCCGGAACCGTCCGGGTCGAGCGCGAGGGGCTGAAAGCTGCCCTGGCAAGCCGTTTCGTCCTGGTCGGAACGATGAACCCGGAGGAGGGAGCGCTGCGACCCCAGCTGCTCGACCGATTCGGACTGTGCGTCGAAGTGCACGGCGAGGCCGACCCGGAGGCCCGTGCAGAGATCATTCGGCGTCGCCTCGACCACGACGCCGACCCGACTGGGTTCGCACGCCGTTGGCAGGACGACCAGGAACGTCAGGCCGCGGCCATCGGCAGGGCACAGCGCATCGTCGACCAGATCGCGCTGAACCGCACCGTCACCGAGCTCATCGGCTCGCTGTGCCGACACAGCCACGTCGCCGGACACCGGGCCGACGTCGTCATGGCAGAGGCCACCCGTGCCCACGCCGCCCTGGCCGGCCGCAGGACTGCCACCGAGGACGACGTGCTGGCGATCAGCGAGATGGTGCTGCGACACCGCCGACGTGACGAGACGCCGGCCGACCCTCCCCCACCGCGAGACCAGCACCCCGAGAACCACCCGGACCCGCCCGAGGACCCCTCCCACAATCCCGATTCCGCCACCGAGGAGACCGATCCACCTCAGAACTCGGAGCAGGGCCCCGACCCAGACGTGGAAAATCTGCACGGGAACGACAATGCTGCCACCTCAGGTGGCACACCGGGCGATCACGCACACGATGACCACGGCAGTGCCGAGGACAACGACCCCGGTGACGACCTGGCGGACGGGAACCAACAGTCCGAGGGCCAGCGTGACGCCAATCGCGACAACACCCAGAACCCATCCCCCGGCAGCGACCAGGTGGCCGCCCTGGGTGAGGCATTCGCCGTGCGCCCCCTGGAACCCGAGCAGGATCGCCTCTCCCGACGGGCCTCGGGGCGACGCCTGCGCACCCGTAGCGAGGGTCGTCGCGGCCGTTACGTCTCGTCCCGCCCCACCGACCGTCCCGACGATCTCGCCCTGGACGCCACCCTGCGTGCCGCCGCGGTGCACCAGAGGTCACGCCGAGCCGACCCGAGTCGTCCCGCGATGGCGGTCCACGTCGAGCCGGGTGACTGGCGGGCCAAGGTGAGGACCGGACGGTCGGCCTCCTGCGTCATCCTCGTCGTCGACGCCTCCGGGTCGATGGGGTCACGGGGCCGGATGACCGCCTCCAAGGGGGCTATCCTCTCCCTGCTGCTCGACGCCTACGTCAAGCGTGACCGGGTCTGCCTCATCGGTTTCCGCCGCGACCGGGCCGAGGTGCTCGTCCCGGTGACCTCCTCGGTGGAGGTGGCCCAACGCGGCCTGGCCGAGCTTCCCGTCGGCGGTCGCACTCCTCTGGCGGCTGGGCTCGTAACGGCCTGCGAGGTCGTCCGGCCCCTGCTGCTCAAGGACCCCGGTCTGCGTCCGCTGTTGGTGCTCGTCACCGACGGACGCGGCAACGTCGGCCTGGACGGCAAACCCAACTCCCGCGCCACCGACGAAGCCCTCAAAGTAGCGGACGAGATCGGCGCCGACCGGCGTCTCAGCTGGGTCGTCATCGATACTGAGGACCCCCGCGGCATCCAACTGTCCAGGGCCAACGACATTGCGACGGCCCTGGGCGGACCCTGCCTGCGCATCGACGACCTACGTGCCGACGACCTCGTGAACGTCGTCTCCCAACTCGACCCAACCCCGAAAGGACCGCTGACATGGCACAACGCCCCGTCTACCCCTTCTGCGCCATCGTCGGACAGGAGGAGATGAAGCTGGCCCTCATCCTCGCCTCGATCAGCCCCGATCTGTCCGGGGTGCTCATCCGCGGCGAGAAAGGAACCGCGAAGTCCACGGCGGTACGTGGCCTGGCAGCCCTGCTCCCGGAGCACCAGGAGGTTCCCGGGGCCTACCACCTGTCCCCCGAGGAGTATCCGGTCCACGCTGCCGAGCTCGGAGTGCCCGAGACCATGCCCGAGCCGCGCACCGTCCGGGTGCCCGTGGTCGAGCTGCCGGTGGGAGCCACCGAGGACCGCGTCACCGGAACCCTCGACATGGAGACGGCCCTGCGGGAGGGACGACGTCGCTTCGAGCCCGGTCTGTTGGCTGCGGCGCACCGGGCGATCCTCTACGTCGACGAGGTGAACCTGCTCGATGATCACGTCGTCGACCTGCTGCTGGACTCCGCCGCGATGGGCGTCAACACCGTCGAGCGGGAGGGAATCAGTGTCACCCATCCGGCGAGATTCACCTTGGTCGGTACCATGAATCCCGAGGAGGGCGAGCTGCGCCCCCAACTGCTCGACCGGTTCGGACTGTGTGTCACCGTCGGCGGGGAGGACGATCTCGACCAGCGTGTCGAGGTCATCCGGCGCCGGCTGGCCTTCGAGGACGACCCGGCAGGATTCACACGTACGTGGGAGGAAGCCAGCCACGAGATGAGTGAACGAATCACACGAGCCAGTGGCCTCGTCGACCAGGTGGTCATTGACGACGACACCCTCATGACGGTGTCGCACACCTGCCTCAACGCCCACGTCGACGGTCACCGTGCCGACATCATGATGGTACGGGCGGCACGCACCCTGGCGGCCTGGCAGGCACGCACCCAGATCTCCACCGACGACCTCGCCCAGGCAGCCCGGCTGGTGCTGCCGCACCGTATGAGACGGCGTCCCCTGGAGTCCGTGGGGTCACCGGATCCGACAACTCCCTGGGAGCAGAGGAGCTGATGAGGCCCGTGGAAACCATGGATCCCGGACACTGCACCCACCCCGAGCAGATGGGGAGTGTGGGCTGCTTCAGTGACGCGAGTACGGTCGGCAGCTCATCCGATGGTCCGGGAGCAGTGTGATTCGTTCCCCGCACCGTTCCTGGCACCCGAGAGTACGGTGGCTGCCCCGCATCCCCGGGCAGACCCCACCGGCCATCGACGATCCCCTCATCGACACGAGCCAGACCCACGACGGACGTGCCCTGATCCGGCGCATGGCCCATGACGGACGACACTGGCTGAGACCCGGATCCATCGCATCGGCCCTCGTCAGCCTGGTGAACATCGGTGTCCCGATGGTCCTGGGACGCGCCATCGACGACGGGGTCGTGGCTGGTGACGCGACTGCCCTGGCCGGGTGGTTGGCCCTGGTGGCGCTGGCCTACGTGGTCCGTGCGGCGGCCCAGACGGCGCGGATGCAGACCAACGTCGGGGCCGCGGTGAGTGAGCATGACCTTCGGGTGCAGGCCCTCGAACGCATCATTGCCCCGGAGGGGATCGGGGGCCCACCACGTCTTCCCGGTGACCTGCTGGCCGTCCTCGTCACCGACGTACGGACGGTTTCCCGTTCCTTCATCGCGTTGACGTCCATACCGGGCAATGTCGTCACCCTGTTCGGGTCGCTCATCGCGATGGCACTCATCAACGGCTGGCTGGTGCTGGCGACGGTGTGCGCCATTCCGCTGCTCATCCTGCTGTCGGTCAAGGGGGTGGCACCGGTCAAGCGCAGCACTCGTCGTGAGCGTCGGGCCGAGGCTGCCGTGGCTGGGGCAGCGGCAGATCTCACCAGTGGGCTACGCGTCATCCAGGGGCTGTCGGCCTCCCGTCGTGCCACTGCGAGGTTCCGGGTCGCCAGCCGGGAGGGCTTGGCAGCCACCCTGCGCACCCGTCGGGTCAAGGGGGTCTACACCGGCACCGTCAACGCCTCGGTGGGGGTGTTCATCACCGTCCTGACGGTGTTGGCCGGCTGGCTCACCCTGGACGGGCGAATCAGCGTCGGGAGTCTCGTCACCGTGGTGGGGCTGGCCCAGACCTTGGGGCCGCCGCTGCGAGCTCTCGGTGTCGACACCGCGACGATGCTTGCCAACGCCCATGCCTCCGGGGATCGGTTCTGCGAGCTGCACGACAGCCCGGTCGCCTGGCAGGTCCATCCCGACGACGAGCACCCCACCTCCACAGACCGTCCCGACGGGAGCTCGAGGATCGACGAGAGCCCGGGTGGTCAAGGCGGCGAGGGCCCGAGAAGCCACCCCACATACTCTGGCGACCATCCGGGGCGCACTCCGGTGCACCTGCACGTCCAGGTGGAGGACCCGAGTCTCCAGCTCGACGTGCCCCCCGGGGCACACCTGGGGATCGTCGCCCCCCAACAGGTGTGTGACGCCTTGGCACAGGCCATCGTGCATGGTTCCCACACCCTCCTCAACGGGGTGCCGGCCAGCCAGCTGAGCCCGGCCCGCAAACGTGCCCTGGTGTTGGTGGCACCGCGCTCCCCGGAGCTGTTCGACGACACCGTCCAGGCCAACATCATGTTGGGCAGCACGAGGGACGACATGTTGGACGTCGTCGTACGGGCGGCTACCCTGGACACCACCATCGCCGAGTTGCCGCACGGGCTTCAGACCGGCGTCGGGGAGGGCGGTCGACACGTCTCGGGCGGACAGCGACAGCGGCTGGCCCTGGCCCGCGCCCTCATCCACGCCCCCGATGGTCTGGTTCTCATCGATCCCACCACGAGCATCGACGCCGCCACCACCGCCGCCATCGCCGAACGGATGGGTGAGCTACGAGCTGGGCGCACCACTCTCATCGCCACGACCTCTCCCGCCCTGCTGGACCGCATGGACGAGGTGGTGCTGTTCGACGACGCCGGCCACCTGGTCGCTCGTGCCCCGCACCGGGAACTGTTGGGTCACGACGGCTACCGGGGGATGCTGTCATGAGCACCCGGCACTGGTTGCCACTGGCCACCCCCGCGCAGGTCCGTCGAGAGGTCCACCGGACCTCGAAGGGGGTGCGCAGATACTTCGTCGCCGCCATCGTCGTGGTGGCGCTGGGAGCCATCCTCGATCTGGCGGTGCCGATGGCCACTGGGTGGATCATCGATGCTGCGCGCACCCGCCAATCGCCGTCCGCGCTGCTCACACCGGCCTTGGTGATGGGGGCTGCAGTCGTCGGTTCGGGGATCTGCAACGGCGCCGCCCAGGCGCTCACGCCGTCCTTCTTCACGACCATCGTCACCCGCCTGCGGGAGGAGATGATTGCGGTCGGGCTGGGGCTGGACCAGCAGCGGGTGGAGGGGGCCGGCACCGCCGACCTCGTCTCGCGAGCCTCCGACGACGTCACCGCGGTGCGGGATGCCGCCAACGGGGCGCTGCCACGGCTCGTCAACACCATGATCATGGTGATCGTGTCGGTGGGGGCGCTGGCAAGCCTGCATCCATCCTTTTTCATTCCCGTGGTGCTCGCCGGGGTGCTCTACGGGTTGGCGATCCGGGAGTTCCTGCGCACTGCGCAGCCGGTGTACCAGGCGGAGAGACGAGCCTCGACGACCCAGTCGCAACACATCCTGTCGACGATCCACGGGCTGGACGCGGTGCGCGCCTTCGGCGTGGAGGGCCTGCGCACGCACACGGTGGCCGACGGGTCGTGGCAGGCTGTGCGATGGAGTCTGCGTGGGCGATTCCTCGGCAACACCTTGGTGGTGCGACTTCTCGTCGGGGAGGCAGTGGCCACCATCGGCGTCGCCTGGACGGGGTACCTGCTCGTCATGACGAATCGGGTGAGCGTCGGCGCGGCTGCGACGGCGGTCCTGGTGCTGCTCCGATTGTTCTCCCCGGTGCGGTTCCTGCTGATGTTCCTCAACAATCTGCAGGCCGCCTGGGTGTGTCTGCAGCGGGTGGTCGGGGTGATCTGTCTACGTCCCGAGGAACCTGTGGCCTCGGAACAGTCCATACCCACGACGCATGCTCATGCTGGGTCCGGGGGTCGAGGGCATGGTGAGTCCGAGACGACGGACCACGGCTGGCCGGCAGCACCGGAGAAGACCCGAGAAGAATCCCACCGCGATCACGGCACTCACGACCCAGCCCTGCTGCGGCCGGGAGAGGCCCGCGAACGCGATCGTTGCCCGATCGAGCCGTCTCCCCCGCAGCAGCACTCGCGAGGGTCGGCGTCGGTGCGGGTGGAGCAGGTGAGCTTCGGTTATCAGAACGGTCCAGACGTCCTGCACCAGGTGAATCTGGAGATTCCGGCCGGTCACACGACGGTGCTCGTCGGGGAGTCGGGGGCGGGCAAGTCCACTCTGGCCGCTCTGGTGGCCGGTCTGTTGGAGCCCCGGTCGGGCAGGATCGCCATGACGCCTGCCTCGGCCCGGACGGTGCTCGTCAGTCAGGAGATCCACATCTTCTCGGGCACCTTGCTCGACGACGTGGCGCTGGGCCTGCCGGTCCAGGCCGAGGGCTGGCCCGACGAACGGGTGCGCGAGGCCGTCCTGGACGCCCTGTCCAGGGTCGGTGCCGATTGGGTCGATGATCTTCCCGAGGGTCTCGACACCGTGGTGGGTCGCTTGGGGACGCGATTGTCACCGGCGCGAGCCCAGCAGGTCGCGCTGGCTCGTGCCCTGCTGGCAGATCCTCCGATCATCATCCTCGATGAGGCCACCGCGGAGGCGGGAAGCTCCGGTGCGGCCGTCCTGGACCGGGCTGCCGCCGAGGTCGTGACCGGCCGGACTGCGCTGGTCGTGGCCCACCGCTTGTCCCAGGTGGCGATGGCAGACGAGGTCGCGGTGATGGATGGTGGCCGGATCGTTGAGGTCGGGCCCCCCGAGCAGCTGCGTTGCGGTGACGGCCGGTTCGCCCAGCTGTGGCAAATGTGGTCGAACCAGAGGCGCGTGTAAAGCGGCGTGGCAGTACGGCGCCGCACGCGCAGTACCACACCGACATCGCCCCCGTCACCATCGTTGCCGTCACGACGTGGGCGCCATCATGGCTTCAGCAGCCGGGAGGAGGTCAGGATCATCTCGCCGCCACCGCAGTTTTGCGCCCAGCTTTCTGCCCAGCCGGTCGGGCGGCACTGCAGGTCAGTGTCGGATCCTGGCGCGCCCACCTCTGCCCTCGTTGGAGCCACAGAACTGTTGCCCGCCAGACAACCTGGAATCGACGTGTGGCAATGATGTTGCCATCGACCCCACCTGCCACCCACAGCGGTAGCACCCATGGATCCCCGGAAGCTCTCCACGGAAAACGGATGCCCATGACGAAACTTCCGCAGCTTCCCGACCGCTTGAGCTTTCTCCTACCGCAGCATGACGGCAATCTCGTCCACCTGCACGATGTGCACCACGAGATCGCGCAGCACAGTGGATGCCATGCTGACGACACCGCACCACGACGCTCCCCCGACCGACATCGCCCCAGGTGCCCAGCTGCGCACCCAGGCGCTGACGAAGACCTATGGCTCCACCCGTGCCCTCGACCACGTCGACCTCACCATCCCCGCTGGTCAGTCGGTCGCCGTCATGGGACCGTCTGGTTCGGGCAAGACCACTCTGTTGCACTGCCTGTCGGGGATCCTCTCCGCCGATTCCGGCAGCATCGAACTGAACCTGCCCAGACGTACTGTCAACGTCGAGTCCCTCACCACCGAGGACCGTGCCGGACTGCGACGTGAATCCCTCGGGTTCGTCTTCCAGCAGGGCATGCTCGTCCCCGAGCTCACTGCCGTGGAGAACACGGCACTGCCCCTCATGCTCAATGGCACACCGAAGGACGGGGCCATCCGCCATGCCGCCCAGTGGCTCGGCTCCATGGGGTTGGCTGGCATGGAGGAGCGCCGCATCGGTCAGCTCTCCGGGGGCCAGGCACAGCGAGTCGCCATTGCGAGGTCGCAGGTGATCGACTCGGCGATCGTCTTCGCCACCGTCGCCTGTTCGGTGGGGGTCAATCAGGCTGCCGCGATCCTCGACCGTCGCGGCGTCGAAGTGGGACTGGACGTCGTCGGAATGGATCTGACGGCCCAGGACAAGGCACGACGCATCACGGTCCTGTCGCCGATGCGATTCGCCATGGCCATCGGCCTCATCGCCACCGGACTGCTGCTCATCCCCCTGGTGGGCATGGCACTGCTCGCCAGACCGGTTGCGGTGATCACCACCGTGGGCACCATTCTGCTGGGAGCCGGCATGGTCCGGTTGGGACTGTGGAGCACCCGTCCCCTCCTTGGTCGAGTGCTCGATGACGGGCTGGCACGCACTGAGTGAGACCGGACCGAATGAGGGGCCGCCTGGCATCGACGATCAACTCCGCTGCTCGTCGTCGGGGCCCTCGTCAATCCCCTCCATGCCGAATCGCCACACCTCGTCGATCCAACCCCTCCGCACCGAGCGGATCCGGCTGGTCACTGCAACGACACTAGCCAGGACGGCAAGACTCGCGAGGAGGGGTTTGTTCATGGTGCCACTCTAGATCGCTGCCGTCGCTCAGGCTTCGCTGGCGATCAGCAGTTCCCTGGCACTGGTCTGACGCCGTCGCCCCACAGCGAGCAGACTGGCGATGAGGGCCGCCACCGCCCATATGACAACGGCCAGCAGGGACCCGAAGCTGGGATTGTTCCCGGCCACCACAGCCTGCTCCGCCTGCAAAGCAGGTCGCAGCGGGGAGATGGCGTCGACCCCGTGCACCGGGGCGGGGACGGTGCTCGCCAGCCCGGCAGCAACACTCGCCGTCACCAGGACGACGCTGATGAGCCGCCCCAGGCCATGCAACCAAGCGGCCAGGGCGTGGTTGATCAGGCCGAACATCACCCCGATGAGGAGCAGCAATCCTCCCAATCCGATCGACCGTGGTACCGAGAGACCCAACACCACCCCGCCGATGACCGCCAGGCCAATACTCACCGCGACGGTCACGATGGCGCCGACCGACATCGTCCGGGCCAGCAGGCCCAGGGTCGAGCGCGCGGAGCTCAGCGCCCGCGAGGGAACTGTGCGAGCCACCAGCCAGGTCGCCAGAGCAGCGATCCAGGCACCAAGGATGAGCAGAACCGCCACCGCGGCCACCGAGGTCGCAATGGCAGGCCCATCCCCATTGACGGGAGCGGACACGACGTCAGCCAGCTTGGTGCGGTCATTCTGAGAGTAGGTCGGCACCTTCTTGGCCCCGGCCGCAAGCTCACCGGAGAACTCGCCAGTGCCGTCGGTGAGTCTCTGGGCCCCACCATTGAGTTTCGTCATCCCGGACGCAAAGGTGTCGACCCCCGCGGAAGCCTTCCTCACCCCGTCAGAGAGGTGATTCACACCGCCGACGTACTGATTGACTCCCTGCTCGAGCTTCGAGGTCGAGGCGGCCGCCTTGGAGACCCCGCCGGTGTAGGCGTCAACACCATTGGCGAAGGTCACAGCCCCCGCGGAGAGCTTGGCCCCGCTTCCCTTGAGTTGCTGGGACTTGGCGGCCAAGGTCTGGGCGCCAGTGGCGGTCTGATGGATGCCATCTCGCAGCTGGGCGACCTGGCCGACCACCTTGGGCAGTCCGGTACGTATCTCGACCGTGAACTTGTCGACACCCTGGGACAGCTGCGAGGAGCCGTCAGCCAGCTGGTCGATGCCGTCGTCGATGCTCATGCCGGAGTTGGGGTCCTTGACGGACATCGCCTTGACGGCCACAGCCGATCCAGCCCTCACCCCGAGGGCGTACCCGTCGGTCATGGCGTCGCGGACGAGAGGCAGCAGGTTCTGACAATCCTGTGCGGTGTACCTCTGGGTGCAGCGTGCCATGAAGTCCGCCTCACCCTTGGACAAGGACTCCTTCTTGAGTTCGGCAGTCTTCTCCCCGGAGGCGTACTGACGAATCTCGGTGCGATATCCGACCAGGCCATCGGTGAACTGGTCGATGCCGTCCGCTAATTGGCTTGCCCCGTCGGTGAGTTGGTTGAGCTGGGAGGTGTCGATCTTGCCGGTGGCCGCGCTGACCTTCTGGTCCATCGTCGTCAGGCCAGCGGACAGCTGACCGATTCCGTCGACGACCTTGCCGGTGCCATCGGTGTAGGTCGTCACCCCGCTGGCCAGACCGCTCGCACCGTAACTGAGCTGTTTTCCCTTGTCGGACAGGATGTTGAGGCCACCCGAGAGCTGGGAGACTCCGTCGGTGAGCTTGCCGCCACTGGTCTTCAGCTGCTGGGCTCCTCCGCTGAGCTTCGTCATGCCAGCGGCCAGGGTTCCCGCCCCGGCGGCTGACTTCTTCGTGCCGTCGGCAAGTTTCGTCGCCCCGTCATCGAGCTTGGCCGCGGCGTCGGCCATCTTGCCCATCTGCTGGGCGAAGCGGTTGAAGCCGATGTAGACGTTCTCGAGGTACCCCGAGGTCAGGGTGGTGTTGAGGGAACGCCGCGCCACCTGGGCGGTGAGGGCCGCGATGGTGGTGTCGGAGACCGGGGAGGCCTGGGAGGTGGTGACGTCGATGAGGGCTGGCTTGGCCTTGGCCGCGTCATTGGCGGAGTAGGAGGTGGCGTCGGACGAGAAGGACTCCGGGATCGTCACGACCGCCGAGTAGGTGCCGTCTCGCAGCCCCTTGGCGGCCCCGTCGGCGTCGGTCAAGGTCCAATCGACGGTGTGACCGTCAGTGGTGTGAGAGCCAGAATCGACCAGTTCCGCGGTGAGCTGGCGTCCGATGGGAACCAGCCGTCCACCGACCTTGACGGCCTTGTCCTCGTTGACAACCGCCGCCTTCACCTGGCCCAGCCGGTCAATGGTCCGCCAGGTGGTGCCGACCAGGCCGACCACCACCACCAACGGTACGAGGATCAGGGCGACCACCGCCGGCCACCGCAACCTGATCGTGGAGTGGGAACGTTCGGTCATCATCGGGTACCTCCGAGGAATGGCTCGGGTTGGTGTTCGGTCAGGTCATGAACGGCCTGTGGCTCCAGCCAGTCAATGCGGCCGGCACGCTGGGCTCCCAGGATCACGGCGGCCTTACCGGCCTGGTTCACCTCGACGATGAGGGATTCCAGCTGGTCGCGGTGGGACTGCTCGACGATCTGATCAGCGTGGTCGATGAGGAACAGACGCGGTGGGCGTCGCGGCGGATGGGTGAGGGCTGCCACGGCTTCCTGCAGTTCCTCGGTGAGGTTCTTGTCGGCGGCATCGATGAGCCATGCCACCCGACGCACCACGGAGGCCCGCTCGGGGAGGAGACGGCCGCCCGACCTCATCCGACCGTGGTCGATGGCAAGTCGTCCCCCGGCCGCCAGCAGCACGGCCGTGACCGAGCCCGGTGACCCCACGACGGCCTGCACCTCATGTGGCTCGACGTGCAGGTCGAGGTCAGCGAAGAGACCATCGACCCCGATCCCCTCGGCGTGCAGGGTCTCGGTGTGGTCAGGGGTGGGCCATTCGGCGAGTCTCTCCGCGTGGGCAATCCCCTCCCCCTCGATGTCGAAGCGGGGCAAGCGGCGATCCAGCCATCCGGGCAGCCACCAGGCCTTGTCACCGAGCAGGGCCATGACGGCCGGGACGAGGGTCATTCGCACCAGGAAGGCGTCGGCGAGAATGCCGATGGCCAGGGCCAGGGCGATCTCCTTGATGGCGTTCATGCCTTCTGGGACGAAGAAAGCGAAGACCGAGAACATGATGACGGCTGCGGCCGTGACGACCTTGCCCGAACCGATGAAGCCCCTGATGACGGAACCACTGGAGTTGCCGGTGTGGACATACTCCTCACGCATTCGCGACACCAGGAAGACCTCGTAATCCATGGCCAGACCGAAGAGGATGCCCATGACGACGATCGGCATGAAGGAGATGATCGGGACTGGACGGTCGAGGTTGACCACCGACAGGCCGATGCCTCGGTTGAAGACCAACTGCGCAGCTCCGAAGGCAGCCAGCACTGAGAGCAGATAGCCGACAGTCGCCTTGATGGGGACCGCAATCGACCGGAACACCACCGTCAACAGCACCAGACACAGCCCGACGACGAAGACTCCGAAGGGCAGCAGGGCGGCCCCCAGACGGTCGGAGACGTCGAGTTTGATGGCCGTCAGTCCGGTGACGGCGGTGTCGACCCCGTACTCGTCATGCCATTCGGCCTTGTGGTCTCGCAATTCGCGGACCAGGTCGTTGGTCGCCTCGTCGGTGGGACCCGTGGTCGGCAGCACCTGGACCATGGCGGTGTCGGCGTTCTGGTTCGGTACTGCCACAGCGACGGTGTCGACGCCGGGGAGCTTCTCGATGTCGGCCTTGAGCCCGTTGACGATCTTCATCGGGTCGGTGGAGGTGACGATGTCGGCGGTGACAATGACCGGGCCATTGAATCCCGGCCCGAACTTCTTCTCCAGGGCGTCGTAGGTCTGCCGGGCGGTGTTGTCGGCGGGCAGTTCCGCGGCGGTGGGCAGGCCGAGGTGGAGGTCCTTCATCGGAACGGCCAGGGCCCCCAGCCCCACCACGACGACGAGGATGGTCACCAGTGGGACGCGGGTGACGGTGCGCACCCACCACCCGAAGATCCCGCCGGAGCGTTCTCCCTTGCCAACCGCAGTGGTGCTGGTCGACGGTGCGTCCCCACCAGCTGTGGCATTGTCGTCACTGTTCGCCCCGGTTGCCATCGCAGTTGGCTTCGACCCCCGTCCGCGACGAGATTTCCACGGGCGCAGTCTCTCTCCCATGAGCCCCATGAAGGCCGGCAGCATTGTCAGGGCGATGACAACCGCCAGAGCGACACCGATGGCAGCGAAGACGCCCATGACGGTGAGGAAGGGAATGTTGGCGATGGCCAGGCCAATGAGGGCGATGAGGACCGTCGTCCCGGCGAACACCACCGCCGACCCCGACGTCGCGACGGCTCGAGCAGCCGATTCCTGTACCTCGAAGCCGTCACGCAATTGATCGCGGTGGCGGGAGAGGATGAACAGGGCGTAGTCGATCCCGACGGCCAACCCCAGCATGACGGCGAGCATCGGGGTGACGGAGTTGACCGTCGTGAACCGGGTGAGGATCGCCATGATCGCGTAGGTGATGCCCACCCCGAGGACGGCTGTGATGATCGGCATCCCGGCTGCCACCAAGGATCCCAGGGTGACGGCAAGGACGACGAGGGCCACCCCGACCCCGATGACCTCGGTGATCGACAGGGAGGGCAGCATCGCCTCGAAGGCCTGGCCACCGACATAGACGTGTGATCCCGACGGCAGGTCGGCCTGGATCTCGTGCCCCAGCTGTTGCAGATCATCACGTCCGGAGTCGGGAAAGGTCACCGAGCTGACCTGCCCCAGTTCAACCTGGATGACGGCCGCGGTGTGATCCTTGTTGATCATCCCGGTGACGTGCCTGTTCCAGGGCGAGGTCGCCCCCGTTACGTCCTTGAGGTCCCTGAGCTCCTCGACACCTCTCTCGATCCGGGAACGAATGGGTTTCGACGAGATGTCGGTGCCATCGGGCACGGTGATGACGACGTTGGCGCTCAACGCGGAGGCCTGCGGGAAGGTCACCTGGAGGTTGTCGTAGGCCACCTGGGAGGGGGCGCCCGGGATGGTGAAGGAGTCGTCGTAGTCGCCCTGCAGGGCGACCATCCCCACCCCAAGCAGGACCAACAGGCCCAGCCACAGGGCGACGACGGTCTTGGCCCTGCGGAAGCACCAGGCCCCAAGATCGTGAAGGAAGGAGGACATCATCACCCCGCAATGAACTCGTCCGCACACCACTCGATACAAGTATGTATTCGATGCGGTATCGAATCCGGTACAGCATCGTATTCAACGGTCGAGGTCCCCCAGGAGCGTCATACCCGTCGCCACCTTCGCCCGCATGGGTGTGCCGGGATCCACCGTCGAGGAGACCTGCGAGGAGACTGGTGTCACCTGCGAAGCCTTCTACCCCAACGTCATTCCAAAGGACGAGCTGTGCACGGCGGTGCTGAGCCGCACCGACAAGAGCCTGGCCGCCCTGGGACCACGGGCCGGGAAAACACCACTGGCCCCGCACGAGTGCGAGGCCAGTGACAGGTCGGGGATTCGGAAGATCAGTACCCCAAGATCTCCTTGCGACGGGGCAGCCAGGCGATGGCGTCACGGATGCCGTCGGCCGGGGTCAACTCCGCGCTCCAACCGAGCAGGTCCTTGGCACGGTGTGAGACGGTGTAGGCACCGGCGACATCTCCGGGGCGTGGTGGGCCGTAGACGACATTGAGAGCCTTGCCAGTACCTTCCTCGAAGGCCTTGACGAGCTCCTTGACGGTCACGCCGTTCCCGGTGCCGATGTTGAACACCTGGTAGGGCTCGTCGACGGTCACCTCGTCAAGGTGCTCCAAGGCAGCGACGTGGGCTTGGGCCAGGTCCCAGACGTGGATGAAGTCGCGGATGCCGGAGCCGTCTCGGGTGGGCCACTCGACACCCGTGACGGTGAAGGTGGAGTCCTCCATCCAGGCGTCGATCATCTTGCCGAGCACGTGGGTGGGGTGTTCGATCTGCTGGCCGGTACGCAGCTTGGGATCCGAGCCGATCGGGTTGAAGTACCGCAGGCTGAGGGCCTTGAGATCGGAGGCGTGGGCGGCGTCACGCAGGATGTGCTCCACCATGAACTTGGTGGTGGCGTACGGGCTGCCGGGGTCCAGCGCGGAGTCCTCGGTCACCTTGAACTCGTCGTCGGTGGCGTAGATCGACGCCGAGGAGGAAAACAGGATCCGATTGACGCCGTTGTGCTGCATACCCTGCAGCAGCTTGACCGTCTTGCCGACGTTGTTCTCGTAGTAGCCCAGCGGGTCGGCGACCGACTCGGGGACGATGATCCGAGCTGCGCAGTGCACGACGGCGTCGATGCCCTGCTCGGTGAAGACCCGGTCGAGCAAGGGCTGATCTGCGATGTCGCCCTCGTAGAAGGTCCGGTCCTTGACGAATTCGCGTCTTCCCGCCGACAAGTCGTCCAGAATGACGACCTCGTGGCCCGCTTCCTCACAGGCCGAGGCCACCGTCGACCCTATGTAGCCGGCTCCGCCGGTGATGAGAATCCGCATGAGTCCTCCGAATTGCTGGTGATGGACACCATGTTATGCGGTGCGATGCAGGGCCATGTACATCGGTGGCCGTGAATCCCCACGCCCGCGACCACCACACCTGCGAGGGCCCCATCATTGGTCGAAGGGCCTTGCAGTGCAGGTGCACGGGTTGCCCGGAGAGGCTGCGGCCGTCTCACCGACCCCACGGTCATCTCACCGACCCTCAGAATCCAGGGGAGCAGGAGCCCATGCCCGAGGTGCGTCGAACAAGGTGTGTCGAACAGGCCCCCAGCTGGCCGGCCGAGCCGTCCCGGCACGACGACCTGCCACCTTCCAGGGGCCACATAAACTGGAATCCATGGCAACCAACCGGATCGACCAGACGAGCGGTTCTGCTGACCCTGCCGACCTCACCGGATCCTCCCCCAGCAGCGACGAGGCTGCCACGCGCTCCCGGGAGTCGCATTCCCGCCCGCCCGGCCAGCCCAGCGCTCCCCGGGAGCAGGGCAGAACCGACCAGCAGGAGTCGCCGGCCAAGGGATCCTCCGGACGAGCCACGTCCTCGGTACGTGCCCGGTTGGGGCGTCTTGGGGTGAACCGATCCTCCGAGGAGCAGTTGTCGATCCCCGGGATGGAGGAGGTGCTCAACCCCACCGTCGACGACGGACGCCCCACCGACCCGGAGCGGACCCTGTGGGTCGACATGACCCTCATCACGGTGTTGACGACCCTCACCATCGTGCCGTACCTGGCTGCAAGCATCCAGGCACCGATCCCCGAATATGTCGCCGCCCTCGTCTCGTCGATCATCATGGTGTTCAGCCTGTTGCTGCGTCGGGATCATCCGGGGGCGCTCATGGCCCTGCTGCTGGTTGGCGGACTCATCCAGCTCATCTTCGTCCCGTTCCCGGTGCTGTCGATCATTGCCGTGCCGATCGCCTCGTACGCCGTGGGTCGGTGGACGGCAGGGCGTCAGTCACGCATCATCCTGTGGCTCGGCACGATCGGTGCCATTCTGGGGCCGTTGCGTTGGCGGGACACTCTGGCTGCCGACTACGACTCCTCCGGCACCCCGTGGGTCATGTGGTTCCTCGCCACGACGGTATGTCTAGGCCTGGTCGTCACCCCCTATGCGGTGGGCAGACGACTGCGTGAGGCGGCGCTCATCGAGTCCCAGCAACGCATCGCCAAGGCCCAGCGGTTCCGGGCGATCCTCGCCGAGCGTGAGCAGGCAGCTCGCATGGCCGAGGAACGCACCCGCAACGACATCGCCCGGGAACTGCACGACATCGTCGCCCATTCCCTGTCGGTGATGATCGTGCAGGCCGAGGGCGGCAAGGCCCTGGCCACGAAGAAGCCCGAGGCGGCCATCGACGTGCTCGACACCATCGCCGACACCGGACGCGACGCCCTGGTCGAGATGCGTCGCATCGTCGGCGTGCTGCGTCAGGACCCGGATGCCAAGGCCGACTACGCCCCCTCCCCCGGCCTGGCCGACATCCCGGAGCTGGTGGCGAGGTCCGGCCCACGCGTGCAGCTGCAGGTGCACGGGCAACGCCCCGAGGTGTCCCAGACGATCGGTCTGACGGCCTTCCGGGTGGTGCAGGAGGCCCTCACCAATGTGCTCAAACACGCCGGCCCCACCGCCCATGCGACGGTGGACGTCGACTACGGCCCCCGCCTCATCACCCTGCGCATCGACGACGACGGCTATGGCGACGCGGTCAAGGGGGACGGGATGGGACACGGCCTGCAGGGCATGCGGGAGCGCGTCTCATCGATGGGTGGTGCGCTCACCGTGGGACCGCGTGAGGAAGGTGGCTTCTGCGTCGCGGCAACCCTGCCGGTCGTGACGGACTCACGATTGCGGTGAGGCAGGGCTTTCCCAACCTCACGCGGACACCCCAGATCGAGTACCACCACGGCATCACGTGCAGTGGATGTTCGGACGATCGGGGTATGAAGTACCATCAATGTGTGTCGACTCGTAGCTCCGTGTGGTACCTGGATCGCGTGGTCCTCGTCCTGGCTGTGTCGCTGGGGCTTTTCGGACTGGTGGCGTGGGCAATCCTTCCGCCCTCCCAGGCGCCGCTGGGCACGTCCTTGGGCATCCCTGCCGCATCCTGGCTCGTGACGTTGGTCCTCGGCCTGGTACTGCGTCCGTTTCCCACCAAGCTGACCGGCAAGGTTGACGCCGACGAGATGGCGAATGCCATCGCCAGGAAGATGTCCATCGCGTGGCTTGGGACGACGTGGCCTGCGCTCATCCTGTTCGTCCTTGCGTTCCTGCTGCACCTGCCTCGCGCATTCGTCCTCCTCGGCATGATTGCCGACGGCGTGACGATGTTTCTCCTTCTCCACCCGACCGATCAGCGGCTGGAACAATTCGCCGAGACCTGGTGCGGCGACCACTACGATCCTGCGAATCCAGAAATCGACAGGTTCCTGCACGGCACGCCCCCTGCGAGCCTGACCTGAGGGTGCCCGCCACCCCGCGACGACCGGGGAGGACTGCTGGGTCTGGCCATGCCAGTCATTGCAGCCAGGCCCATCGGACTCACGCACGAGCGTCGGTGCCAGAGGTGACGGATGGGCACCACGATGGAACCCATGACACAACGAACCACACCAGACCGTGACCCAGGCAGATACACTGGCGCCAACCACGAAGTCACCGGGAGGAATCACCATGGCCGAACCCATCCGCGTCCTCCTGGTCGACGACCAGTCCCTGGTCCGCTCGGGGTTCCGCATGCTCATCGATTCCGAGGACGACATGGCGGTCGTCGGTGAGGCGTCGAATGGCGCCGAGGCGTTGGAGAAACTGCGCACCACCGAGGTGGACGTCGCCCTCATGGACATCCGCATGCCGGTGATGGACGGGGTGGAGACCACCCGCAGGATTGCCGCGTCCAGCCTGCCCACCAGGGTGATGATCCTCACCACCTTCGACCTGGACGAGTACGTCTACGCCGCCCTCAAGGCCGGCGCCTCCGGGTTCCTCCTCAAGGACGCCCGCCCCGCCGAACTGCTCTCGGCCATTCGTTCCGTGGCGGACGGGGAGGCGGTCGTGGCACCGTCTGCCACCAAGCGTCTGCTCGACCACGTCGTACCCACCCTGCCCGCCGATCCCCATGCCGCCGACGAGCGGCTCGCCTCGCTCACCGACCGGGAGCGCGAGGTGCTGGTGGAGATCGCCAAGGGTGCCACCAACGCCGAGATCGCCCAGACCCTCTACATGGCCGAGGGCACCGTCAAGACCCACATCGGACGTCTGTTGAGCAAGCTGGACTGCCGTGACCGGGTGGGCCTGGTGCTGCTGGCCCACGAGGTCGGCCTGGTGCGCTGAGCGTGTGGGGATGGCTCCCCATACCAGCCCCGTTTGCACACCCCTGTGACCAACGCTGCCCCGTGGTCAAGGGGCCTCGCAGTCAACGCGGCCCGCGGCACACGCGCCCCTGCGCAGGGTTCATCGAGTTTGCACAGGATTCAGCGAAACCGCGGGCCAGAACCCACCTCGCCCTGAGTCGTGGCGCAACCCACACCCAAGCTGCCCAACGCCCAGGCTGCCTCGTCTCGAGGTGACCGGCTCGTGCCAAGCCGTCGGCAACCACCGGCACCTATCCACCGGTATCGGCCCCGACCACCCCACACCTTCCCCGGTCGGAGCCATTTTTCATCCCACGGAAGGATGTTGGCCACCCGGAACGTTGCATACCGTGTGTGCCATGACGGCGAAAGACGCCTCCTCCCGACGAAAGGCCATCATGACCACACCACCGCGTTACGCAGTCAGCCCTGCAGATCCGGCAGCTGGCTCCTCGACGATCGCCCCCGACGCTGCCGCCGGCCTGCGGCTCAGCAAGGTGTACGGATCCGACGAGACCCGTGTCATCGCACTGGACCAGGTCGACGTACGTTTCGCCCGCGGCACCTTCACCGCGATCATGGGCCCGTCCGGATCGGGCAAGTCAACCCTCATGCACTGCCTGGCCGGCCTGGACACCATCACCTCCGGGCGTGCCTTCCTCAATGGCCACGAGCTCAACACCATGCCCGACAAGCAGCTCACCAGGCTGCGTCGTGAGGAGGTCGGGTTCATCTTCCAGTCGTTCAACCTGTTGCCGATGCTCACCGCCAAGCAGAACATCCTGCTTCCCCTGGAGCTTGCCGGCCGGAAGCCCGACAGGGAACTCTTCGACCAGATCGTGGATGAGCTGGGCATCGCCAACCGACTGGGGCACCGTCCCTCGGAGCTCTCGGGTGGTCAGCAGCAGCGCGTGGCCTGCGCCCGCGCCATGGTGACCCGTCCCTCGGTGGTCTTCGCCGACGAGCCGACCGGCGCCCTGGACTCCAAGGCCGGCACCCGTCTGCTGGAGTACATGCGCCACAGTGTCGACGACCGTGGCCAGACGATCATCATGGTCACCCACGACCCGCGCGCCGCGTCCTACGCCGACCGGGCGCTCATGCTCTTCGACGGTCGTATCGTCGATGACTTCGAATCCCCGCAAGCCGAAACCATCAGCACGGCCCTGGCCAGTCTGGAGGCGTGATGATCAGCCAAGCTCTCAAGGAAGTGCGCTACCACCCCGGCAGGGTGGTGGCCACCATCGTCGCCATCGCCATCTCGATCGGCTTCCTGTCGACGATCTCCATCTTCCTGCGCACCCAGGGCACCGCCGAGGGCAAGCGTCAGGCCATCTACAGCACGAAGGCCGACTCGGTCGTCAAGGTCATCGAGCCCGTCGAGAAGCCCGACAAGGTGACCAAGGCCATCAAGGGTACCGACGGCGTCAAGGACGTCGAGCCGCTGTACAGCAGCTCTGGCATGGCCAGCCACAACGGCTCGGACGTCATGGGCACCAGCTACAGCACCCCGTCCGAGGGATTCCGGTGGTCGAAGCTCACCGAGGGACAGTGGCCCGAGAAGCCCAACCAGGTCGTCGCCTCCAAGGACGGCGCCAAGAAACTCGACCTCAAGGTGGGCGACACCTTCAAGTTCAACGATCAGGATGCCACCTTGGTCGGCATCGCCGATGAGCCCAAGGCACTGCTCAACGAGACCTTCTACGTCGGCGGGCGGGGAGAATCGGACGACGGCGACGGCAGCACCTGGTTGGTGCACGTCAAGCCGGGGTCCGATGCCATGGCCGTCAACAAGTCGATCGTCAAGAACGTCACGGGCGTGCAGAAGTTCGAGACCGACGAGTCCGTCACGGCGCAGACTGCCAAACAGTTCCAGGACGCGTCGATCAAGGAGCTCATCGGCAGCTTCGACGTCACCAAGTACGGCCTCATGATCTTCGGTGCCATCGCATTGCTGGTGGGGGTCATCATCATCAGCACGACCTTCGGCATCCTGCTGGCGCAGCGTCGCCGTCAGATCGGCCTCATGCGTGCCGTGGGTGCTTCTGGAGGGTACGTGCGTCGCATGGTCCTCGGGGAGGCCATCGTGCTCGGCGTGCTCGGCTCCCTGTTCGGCATCGTCCTGGGCATCGTGCTCTCCCTCATCGGTGCCGCCCGCACCGGTGCCCTGTGGTTCGGTCTGAGCTGGCCGGTGGGTGAGCTGGTCGGTGAGTTCCTCATCGGCGTGCTCATCACGGTCCTGGCTGCTTTCCTGCCCGCCATCAGAGCCACTCGGGTGGCTCCGTTGGAGGCGCTGCGCCCGGTTCCCACCGTGGAGGAGCGCAGGAAGGCGTCGATCGCACGCATCATCGTGTGCTCACTGCTGTTCCTCATCGGTGTCGGGCTGTCGGTGCTCACCTTCCACGTCGAGAATCAGGCATCCATCCCGGTGGCCATCGGCTCGGCGATATTCCTGTCGATCGCAGTGCTTGCGGCGGCCCCGCTGTACGTGCCCAGTCTCATCAAACTCTTCGGACTGGTCATTCGACCGTTCGGTCCGACGGCACGGCTGTCGACCTCCAACGCAGTGCGCAACCCGAGCCGCACCTCATTGACGGCCGTGGCCCTCATGCTGGCGGTCGGCCTGTCGATGACCCTGCAGATCGGTACCGCGACCATGCGCTCCACGGGCGATCGAATGATCGAGGAGCACTTCCCGGTCGACATGCAGGTGTCGATGAAACCCGCCGACGTCGACGAGTCCGGTCCGGATGGGGAGCACGAATCCGGCGTCCGTGTGTCGTCGGGGGCCGATCAGGGCACCGACTCCGCGGGGAAGGCCCCGGTACTCCCCCAGAACGCGCTGCGCACGATCGACGACCTGCCCAATGTCACCACACAGCTGCATCTCGAGAGCACGCTGGCCGACCTCGGCGACAAGGACAAGGCTTCGTACGAGAGTTCCACGGTCGTCTACGGCACCGAGAAGGACAAGATGTCGCAGATCAGCGACGTCGTCTCCGAGAAGCTGGATGACAACGTCATCTTGGTCAACGAGAACTCGCAGTTCAAGAAGGGCGAGAAGATCAAGGTCAAGGGATCGAAGGGGACGGTCGAGCTCTCCGTCGCGAAGGTTCCCGGTGTCCTCGACTTCGGCGAGGCCCTGACCACCAGATCCACCCTCGACCGGCTCTCCGCCGATCAGCAGGTGAGCGCGGTGTGGATGAAGATGCAGGACCGCACCAACATGACCTCGGTCATGGAGCGGCTCACGCCCCTGATGTCGACCCCGGGCATCGGCATCAGTGGTGGCTTTCCCACGGCCGGAATCCTCGACAAGATCCTGGACGTCATCCTCATGATCATCACGGCCCTGCTGGGCGTGGCAGTGCTCATCGCCTTGGTGGGTGTGGCCAACACCCTGGGCCTGTCGGTGCTGGAGCGACGCCGCGAGTCGGCGTTGCTGCGGGCCATGGGCATGCAGAAGCGCAGTCTGCGTCTCATGCTGCTCCACGAGGCCCTGCAGACCAGCTTCGTCGGGGTGTTCGTCGGAGTGGTCGCCGGTGGATACTTCGCCTGGTTGGGGATCTCGTCGATCTTCCGGGCTGCGGGCACCAATGTGCAGGTGCAGTTCGGCGTCGACTGGCCGTGGGCGATCGGACTCGTCCTCATCTGCATGGCGGCCGCTGCGTTGGCGTCGATATTGCCGGGCAGCCATGCCGCCCGGACGGCACCGACCGAGGCGCTTGCCGAGGAGTGAGTCTGCCGAGCTGAATGGTGGGTGACGCGACGCAGCTGCCACCGTGATGGCGACCCGCACCACCTGACGATGATCGTGGTGGCGTCATCCACACCAGAACAGCTCTTTCGACGCATGACTGGCCCGGCCCCGAAAAGGGGTCGGGCCAGGTGCCGTGTCCGCCTCCCCCTCGGACCGGAGTCTGATCGAGATGGACTCGGACCGGAGTCGGGTCGAGACGAACAACGCGTACCCGGCAGCACGAGGATCGAGCAGACACCTCGTCCACACCCCTGCGATGAGTTCGGCAATACCCACGATCCGGTGGGGACACATGGCGTGGGAATCATGACAGTGCCTCTTGCCAGTTCGGCATTGACCACACCTGCATGGCGTTCAGGACGCCACTTGGCTCGGGGGCAACCTCTACACTGGCAGTCGTGACCCACGTCTGGAAGATCCTCATCGCAGCGGCAACGCTGTTCCTCCTTGCCATGGCCGGGCTGCTGTTCGTTCTGGCTGACCGCAACCAGACGTTCCTTGCCACCGGCGATCACATCACCGGAGTCGTCACCCAGACCAGCACCGCTTCCCGGCTGTGTGAGGATCCCTGGCAGCGGACCAGGCGGCGTGCCTGCACTGTGGCTGCCATCACGTACCACGATGAGGAGCACGACGGGATCCTCCTGTCCCCGCCGCTGTCGAACGGTCAGCTCTCCCAAGGTGATCGCGTCAACTTGGTCATCGACCGGCAGGGGCACGACGTTGACGACGACATCGTTGCCCTGGACAAGCCGCTGGGCATCAAGTACCGGATGGTTCCGTGGTTGTTCGTCGCTGCAGCCGTCGGCGTGGCCGGCTGGGGCGTGCGCTCTCAGAAGAGGCCGACGACCTGACCGTTGTCGTTGATGTCGATGCGTTCGGCAGCCGGATGGGCTCCCAGTCCGGGCATGGTGCGCATGTTGCCGCAGATCGCGTAGACGTACCCGGCGCCCACGGCAGCGCGCACCTCACGCACCGGCAGACGCCAACCGGTGGGACGACCCTTGAGCTGGGGGTCGTGGGACAGCGACAGGTGGGTCTTGGCCATGACGACGGGAAGTCGACCGTAGCCCAGCTCCTCGAAGTGGGCGAGGTCCTTGGCGGCCTGCGGCGAGATGTCGATGCCGTCGGCCCCGTAGACCTCGGTGGCAATCTTCTCGATCTTGGTCTCCAGACTGTCGGCCAGGTCATAGGTGTACCGAAAATCGGTGGGTTGGTCACAGGCGTCGACGACGGCGCGGGCCAGCTCCATGGCTCCATTGCCTCCATCGACGACGTGGGTGGAGGCGGCGAAATGAGCACCTTCCTGCTCGGCGACACGGCGCACCGCATCGATCTCGTCGTCATGGTCGTCGGGGAAGACGTTGAGTGCCACGATCGGCGACACCCCGAAGGTGCGGACGATCTCGATGTGCTTGCGCAGGTTGTCGGCACCGGCGAGTACGTCTTCGGGGCTGTCGGCAAGCATGTCGGGGGGCAGTGGTTTCCCGGCGACGACCCTGTAGCGTCCCGAGTGTGCCTTGAGGGCGCGAACCGTCACCACCAGGACGGCGGCGTCGGGGTGCAGGCCAGAGGTGCGGCACTTGATGTTGAAGAACCGTTCGGCTCCCATGTCGGCACCGAATCCGGCCTCGGTGAGCAGGAAGTCACCGCACCTGCTGCCCACCTGGTCGGCGATGACCGAGGAGTTTCCGGTGGCGATGTTGCCGAATGGTCCGGCGTGGACGAGCACCGGGGTGTTCTCGGTGGTCTGCAGCAGGTTGGGTTTGATGGCGTCCTTCATGATGACGGTCATGGCACCTGCCGCATGGAGGTCCTCGGCACTCACCGGCTCACCGCTGCGGGTGTAGGCGACGACGATGCGCCCCAGCCGGGCTCGCAGGTCGGCCAGTGAGGTGGCCAGGGACAGGATGACGCCGACCTCGCTGGCTGCGGTGATGTCGAATCCGGTCTGCCGGGGCACACCGTCGATCCTGGATCCCAGACCGACGATGGTGTTGCGCAGGGCCCTGTCGTTGACGTCGACCACGCGACGCCACGAGATGGAGTGCGGTTCGATGTCGAGGGTGTTGCCCTGGTGCAGGTGATTGTCGATCATTGCCGCCAGGAGGTTGTGGGCGGCGGTGATGGCGTGGAAGTCGCCTGTGAGGTGCAGGTTGAGCTTCTCCATGGGGAGCACCTGGGAGTATCCGGCCCCGGCAGCGCCGCCCTTGATGCCGAAGGTCGGCCCCATCGAGGGTTGACGCAGGGCGAGCATCGTCTTCCGACCGATCTTCTCGAGTCCCTGGGCCAGTCCGACTGCCGTCGTCGTCTTGCCCTCGCCCAGTGGAGTGGGGGTCACGGCGGTGACGACGACGTACTTGGCACGGGGGCGTCCCTCGTGGGCCTGCTCGATGTCCAAGGACACCTTGGCGACGTCGCGACCGTAGTGCTCGAGGTAGCTCTCCGGGATCGAGGCCCGGCTCGCAACGTGCTCAATGGGCTCGAGGCGAGCCTCCCGGGCGATCTGCAGATCCGACTTCATCGCCATGTCCTCCATATCGTCGTTGCCTGGTCGTCGCCTGTCGGCGCGGTACTGGTGACCCTACTGCCCAATATCGTAGGTGGATCCGACACGGGGCGACGTCATACCCCGGCCTTGCACCATCCGATCGTGAGTGCGGATCCCGTACCGCTGCATGTGTTGACAGCAGGTTTCATCCTGCCGCACCGTGGCGGCTCTGGCGACACAACATGGCACACCACACCACTGCTCCGGCTGCTGGACTACCGTCGTCACGTCATGGGATCCGCGCACATCACAGACGCCGGAACGTCTGCCCTGCGGAGTTCATGTCGCGCAGTGCCATGATCGAACTTCCTGCTCGCGACTTCTTGGTCTTCCGGCGGAGGCACCAGGAGGCCCGCAGCCATGAGTTCTCGGCAGCCTCGTGGCACCCTCGTGGTCGCACATCCCATACTTTTCTGGCACGCGTAGGATCGTCTCAGCCGACATGTGTCGACGAAGGAGAGTTCGTGTTCTGGCAGAACCTCAAGCGCCTGTGGCGTCACCCCAGGTTCCGCAGGATCCTTGGGGTACGCATCTTCACCCAGGCTGCGGACGGCACCCTACAGGTGGGCATGGCCTCCTACGTCCTGTTGTCGCCGGAGCAGCAGCCGGACGCGTGGTCCATTGCCATGGTGCTTGCCATCACATTGTTGCCTTTCTGTCTGCTCGGCCCATTCGTCTCCCTGGTGCTGGATCGATGGTCACGGCAACGCATCCTCGTGGGTACCGACGGCCTGCGTTGCCTCATCGCCCTGATGCTGGGCGTACTGGTGTGGAACGGCGCACGCGACAAGGCCTCCCACATCGCCCTGCTCATCCTGCTGCTGGTGGCGATGAGTATGAACCGTTTCCTGCTCACGGCACTCACTGCCGGGCTGGAACACACCATTGACAAGCGCGAATATCTGACGGCGTCGTCGATCATGCCGATCATCGGGCCGCTGGGGCTCATGCTGGGTGCCGTCATCGCGACTGCCGTGCGCCTGATCGCCGGCCGACACATGCCGGTGCATCATGCCGACACCATCATCTTCGTCATCTCGGCGACGCTCTTCGCATTCTCGGTGGGTCTGGGCATGCGATTCGACCGTTGGGAGCTCGGACCGACCCGCATCGATCGCAGCGAGCGTGCCTCCGACGTGTTGCGCTCCGCCCTGGAGGGATTCCGTCACTGCGTCAAGCTTCCCACGGTACGTACTGGGTTGACGCTCATCGGCATCCAACGGGTGCTGTTCGGGGTGTACTCGGTAGCAATGATCCTCGGCTATCGCAATCTGCTGCACGCCCAGACCGACATCAACGGGGCGATGGGCGACATGATGGTGTGGGGTGTCGTCATGGGAACGGGGATCGTGCTGTCGGCGGCATTCATGCCCCCCTTGGTGCACGGCATCGGTATGCGGCGGGCCCTGACCAGTCTCATGGTCGCCACCGCCGTGGTGCAGGTGTTCCCCGGAGCGATCATCAATCGATTCGCCCTGCTCATCGCGTCGTTCTTCATCGGTGTGTTCGCCCAGTCGGTCAAGGCGGGCACCGACACCATCTGTCAGGCCCACGTCGCCGACGCCTTCAAGGGACGTGTCTTCATCGTCTACGACATGGTCTACAACGCAGCCTTCGTCGCCGGATCCGCGCTGGCTGCAGCTCTCATCCCCAATGAGGGCATGTCCACCCCGCACCTCCTGGGTCTGGGTGGGGCGTACCTGCTGCTGGGGATCGGCTTCCTGCTGCGCACCCATCGGTACGGCGACACGGAGTTCAATCGGGGCACTGCCCTGGGCGGGGAACCACTGGCCATCCAGGAGACCCTGCACGTGGAGGACTGACCTTCACGGGAGGACTGGCAATGCCCGACGTCGTGCTGACCCCACGACGTCGTGCCGAACGCCTCAAGCTGCGGGACCGACCCCGACGTGGCATTGGCTCACCGCCTCACACCACTCGGGTACGTGGTCGTCCCTCCATCACCTCCTGGAGCACGGTGACGGTCTCGTCCGACAGGTCGACGCCGATTCGACGCGCCTGACGCGCCAACAGGTACACCAGACGTTCCGTCTCACAGCGGTCGTCGGCCAGGTACGCGACACGGATCTGCGTGGTGAGCAACACCTCATCCTGGGGGCACGCACTCAACGCCCGATTCACGGCGCGTCGGGCTCCGTCGAGATCACCTTCGGCCATCCGACGCCGAGCCAGCTCGGCCCCGATGTCGCGGATGGTCTGCACCATCTCCAGCCGCCACTCCTCGGCCCACAGCCACTGCCCGGGGGCGGCATCGGCAAGTGGTGCACCGCGCACCAGGTCCAGGGCCCCGGCAAGTGCCGCATCGGTGGCACGGGCCACTCCAGCAGCAATGAGAACCTCGAGGTGCTCCCAGTCGGTGGTGATCTCGTCGCAGAGCCGCAGACGCCCGTCATAGGCGTCGGCCAGATAGGGCTCGCCAGAGTCGTCATTGCCCAACCACCTTCGCAGTCGGGACAGATTGGATCGCCGAGTGGTTTCGGCAACCAGCAAACTGTCGGACATCTGGGTGGAGCGGGCCCCGGGATGGGCCAGGATCCACGCCGCGTACTCCAAGCACTGGCGTCTGGCCTTGCTGGGGGCCTGGCCACGGGCACCGACCAGGTCGACCGGGCCCAACAGCCGTAGCACAGGGCTGGGCCCGGCACTGGATGATGGATTGGTCGTCATCGTGTCCTCCAGAAGTACCTTGCCAGTGATGGGTTCAGGTCGTCGTGTCCGTGCCGGCTCTCGGTCTGGTGGCTCGTCCACGCCGTGAGAAGGTTGGAGAAGAGCGGTCCGAGGCGGGTCCCCGCCGGTTTCACCCTTGCCAAGGACCTCGCCTGAACTGTCCGGGGTGAGTTCATCCGGTCCGGGAGACCCTTGAGGAGACCCGTGTGCCGTCCTGTCGTCCCACCACGGGGCTGGCTCATCTGCCTGTTGACCAGTGAGCTCGACCAGGTCGACTATGGCCCGTCTCATGGGACGATCGACGCCCTGCACCTCGAAGGTGGTTCGTCCCATCTGCCCGACGAGCTGGCTGGCACTTGGTCGGGTTCGTTCCGCAGCACCCGGACGTTCCCGTCCAGCTCGTTCCGCGACGTGAATGACCAGTCCACCGGATGCCGATCCGAGGTGGACGAGCACCATGCCAGCAGCCCGGACCGCCGCAACGTCGTCAACGTCAATCGGCTCGTCGGCAAGGATGACGCGCATCACCTCAGGTGCTGCCATGTCATGCGAGTGGGGGTGGGGCCGCGAGGCCCACCACGGCAACGCCCGGCTCACCTCGTCGATGGTCATCGGCTGGACGTCCTCGATCCCGGTCTGGGCGAGCCAGCGCAATGACTCCCCCACCACGATCACGTCGACCCCGCTACTCCACCTCGAAGCCACCAGGCACAGACCGATCGCCGCCACCAGACTCTGGCAGGGCCTATCGGGGCCTTCGACCGTCACCAGACCCGGGGAATCGGCAAGGTCCATGAGCATCGGGGTACCGTCGAGTCGCTGGCCAAGCACGACGGTCGTTGCCGTGAGTTCATCACCCGTCTGTCCGGACAGCTGACCTGGCAGTGCCTCATTGGAGGAGCACGATGCCTCCACACTGGAGACCTCGTGCTCCGCCATGTCATCGTGCTGGAACGCCTCGGTACCGGGTTCATCATCGACATTGCCGTCTCGTGCGTCGCTCGCATGTTCCGGCTCCGTGGCGTCGTCAGGCTCCTCGAGTCCCTCGGTCATGGACCGGATCAGTTCGCTGGCCGCCGTGGTGCGGGCATGCCACGGCGCATCCGGGGTATCGGTGACCTCACTGGTTGGGTCGATGGACATGCTGATCTGATCCTCGGGCACGATGACCGGGCCTCTCGCCTCGGCCGACGCCCAGCTGTCTGCAGCCGTCTCGCCCGTGGTCCCAGCCCCATCAGACCCAACGGCTCCGGCTGCGTCCAGGAGCTGCTTGGTCCGTTGCCGTTCCTCGGGCACGGCCGGAATCCTCCTACCCACCTTGCGACTGAAGAGCTGCTGCCGACGTCTGCTCACCAGTGCCCCCGAGATGCCACCAGCCAGGAACAGGCTCATCCCGGACAGGGCTCGCACGAGCAGCTCGGAATCCGCCCCAGTACCATCGCCGTCCCGGGGCAACCCACCGGTGGGGTCCGACCCCACGGCACCAGACGCAGCTGTAGTGGGCATATCGCCACTAGCCCCTGCGATGGGTCGAGGTGATGACCCGACCTCTGCAGCAGACGATGCCGTGGCTCCCTGGGCACCCGCAGAACCGGTCTGTGAAGGCACACCTGGCACCAGCGGTATCCGTGTCCCGGCACCAGTCGACGACGTCTCCCTGTCAGCAGAGGTTCCACCGACACCCCCCGGGGTCGGAACCAGTGGTGTGGGGGCCCGCGTGCCGGGTGCCGTGGTGGCGGAATCCATCTCGTCACGGGGTCCGTGGGAGGCTTCTGGCCGTACCGGACGGGCAGATTCAGCTCCTTCGGGAGCAGTCGTGCGGCTGACAGCCGACTCGTGCGTCCTACCACCATCGTGCCGTGCCGTTCGGTGTGCCGTACCGGCATCCTTCCCGGACGCATGTTCCTGCGAGGCGCTCGGCACCGTGAGTTGCCATCCGACATCGATGACGTCGGGATCGGTGACGAGATCACGATTGAGCTGCCAGATCTGTGGCCAGGCATCGGCATCACCCAGATGCTCTTGGGCAAGCTTGCTCAAGGTGTCGCCCCGGTGCACCACCACCGTCGTCGTCGAGGGATGGGAGGGGGATGAGTCGGATGACGACGCAGCTGCCGAGCCGGTGCTCGAGGAGGGAACCCCCGCGGTGGTGTCACCGGTCGCCGCAGAGTCGGTACGGGAGAGGTTTCCTGCTCCGTGTGCAGGATCAACGGTCGTACCGGTGTTCGGAAGATTCCATGTGGCAGCAGCGGGAGCGGACGTGGGGGAGGTGGAGTCAGGGGAGGTGGTGCTCGTGTCGAGTGTGCCGGCTCCCGGTGCTGTGTCGGTTCCCGGTGCGGCAGGGTCGTGTGTGCCGAGACCATGCATGCCGGCGCGCGGCAGCTTGATCTGGTCGCCCACCGGCAGATGCTGCACATCCATCCCCGGGTTGGCCCTGGCAATCTGGTGCCAGGCAGTCCCCTCGCCGTAGACACGTTCCGCGAGACTCCACAGATCGTCCGTGGCACCGATTCGATACATGTCGTAACCGGGTTCTGCAGTCATCTTCCGGGCGGGCCCCGACGCCCGTGCGGAGTCATGGTCCGTGAACTCCATCGGCCGGTTCTGCAATCCCCGCAGCTTGCGGCTGACGCTCGCACCCGTCCCTGATCGTCCCGGATCGTCTTCCTGCAGCATCGAGTCGCCTCGCGTCTGCTGAGCGATGCCGACCGTTGCGACAGTGGTGGTCTGCTGTGTGGGGCAGTTACCGCGTGCCGTCGGTGCGAGGATGGCGAGGCTTGCCACCAGAAGTCCCGCAGCCAACCCCTGAACCAGGGAGAGTCCGGGCAGTGTGACATGCACGCGACTGTGAGTTGCCAAGGCGACTGCCTCGATGACGACACTCAGGGTGAAGACGAACCACGCCGCCCACCCAGTGACGGTCACCAGCCCCAGGACGATGGTTCCGTCGTCAGTACTCATGAGTACTGAGGGGCTCAGCCGCGCCAACCCGTCCAGACGTCCCCAGGCCAGCAGGGCCGTGGGGCTTCCGATGACGAGAGCAGCGAGCAGAAGGGTTGAGCCCACCGATGTGATGAGACGTTTCATGGTGTGCGCTCCCGGTGACTGTCGACGGGAGCCTGTGCGCTCCCATCGACGTGGATGGATACGGGTAGTGGCAGCCCAAGATCCGACAGGGACACGGTGCAGCTCACCGAGGCACTGACGCTGCCACGAGTGCCGACCCGTCTGGAGAAGGTGTCTGCGGCAATGTGCAGTGACGCTCCCCGGCATCGTGTTCCGGCCAGTTCAGCGGATCCAGCCGCAGTTCCCGCAGTGACAGCCTGGCCGGATGAATGGGCCATGGCCGCCGTCCGTGCCGCAGACTGGGAGGCTGACTGCACGTCGGCTCGTGCCTGCCAGACTCGCCAGGAAGCGGTCGCCGCGGACACGATGAGAATGACCAGCGGCAGCAGAAGCACAGCCTCCACCGAGACCGCGCCACGCTGCCGGTGACGTGGTCCTCGACTTCCCCGGCCACAACGGTGTTGCCACGGGCCGGTCACCATTGGCGTGCTCGACCAGATTGCACCCTGCTGGGGCGTTCCGATGCGAATCATGCTCCCTCCTTGGGAGCCACGGCATGGGCTCGCACGGTGGTGAGTCGCCCCGCCGGGAAGAACCTCGCAGCCTGCACGTCGACGTCAACACGGACGATTCGTGCGTGACGGTCGGTGTGCACGTGCAGCTGGGACACACCCGATCCGGCGCAGACCTGGCTGGCAGCCCGGGTCGCGTCGGAGGGAGTCGAGCCCAACATGGCATCGGCATGCACAGCGGCTCTGGCAGCCTCGATGGCCACCGATCTGGCCTGGAGAACCAGAACTGTCTGGACGGCGACGGCAATCGCCATCATCACCACCGGCCACACCAGAGCCCACTGCACCGATTCCGACAAGCCCCGCTCGTCGCGCCTGGTGACCCGGGTCTCCCGTACCGGTCGTGCCCGGAACAGGTGTGTTCGGAAAGGATCCGTCCACAGCGAGTTCATTCGAGACGCGCCCACCCAGGCACGAGCCGACGTGACCCAGGTCACCGGGAACGGATTCACTTGGGCAGATGCTTCGACACGTACCCAGTGATGACCGAGACGACGATGGTGGCGATCGCCACGGCTCCGAGCAGCAGGACGGCGTTCTCGGTTGACTGGCTCAGGCCCCGTTCGTCTCGTGATGATGGCTGACCGGTGAGGACGGGCAGTGCGGAACCGAGCAGGATGTGAATCTGTTTCATGATGTCTCCTCATGGGTGTGGTGATGGTTGGATTCCTGTGAGCCTCGCCGGGATTGACGAGGGGTATCGGGGCGGCCGAAGATGCGGTGGAACTTCTCATGTGCCCACTCCGGCCAGGGTGAGCATCGCAGGGGTGAGCAGCACCAGTCCGAAGACCAGGACTGGCACCACCATCCACACCGTCATGGACTCGCTGACTCGTTGGGCCGCGACCTTCTCACGAGTGAGGTGGGCGTCACGCATGTCGGCGACCCGGGCCCGCAGCACCTGTGCCAAGGAGGCGCCCTGGTCATCCAGACGTAACACCTCGGTGAGTTCGGCAAGTTGCGGCAGGTCAAGCTCTCCAGCGAGCGCCTCCAGCCCGGACCAGGGAGGTTTCTGCTCCAGTCGGGAGCGCTCCAGACTCGAGCGAATACGCACCAGAACCGAGTGGTCGCTGATGCCACCGGCTATCCACAACGACTTGGTCGACGACTGGTTGGCGAGCCGTGCCAGGGTGACGAGGTCGACGAAGGTGAGGATCGCCTCGACGGCGTCCTGTTGCACCTGCACGCGAGCCGAGCGCAGCCGCAGCAGCGGGACGAACCAGCCGGTGACGCCGGCGACGAGGCTGGCGAGGACGGGGATCGTCCACGTCCCCATGCCCAGACTGGGCAGAACCTGCACCAGGACCGGGATCAGCACCCCGCCACCGGCCCACACGCACCGTTCGACGGTGAAATCGTTCAGCGATCGGCCTTGCAGAGCCAAGGTACGGTGCACATTCCTCGGCACCGCTGCAACACGTTGTCCAGCCAACCACGACATCCACCTGTCGAGGGGACCGGTGTGGCTGGCAGTCGCGGACTGGCTGACCTCTGCTGCCCCGGGATTCACGACGGCGTCCACGGCATCGCCGAGCTTGAGTGGGACTCGGCGTGTCCCGGCAAGGATGAGTACTGGAGCAAGCAGCACCACGGATCCACACAGGATCAAGATGGTCATGGGCTCAGGCATCGCGTGCCTCCCAACCCCCAGTGGCTCCACCCAGTGCGGGAACCTCGAGTTCCGGATGGCCACCCCCGCGAACCGGCGGAAGCAATGTCTGCGAGGCCGTCGTCCCCTCCGAACGACGGGCGTGTGAGGAGACGAGGATCCGTTCACGAGCTCTCGGCCTGCTGCGACGATGCAGCACCCACAACGACCCCAGATAGGCGAGTACGTACACCCCGAGCAGTATCTGGCCGAGTGAACTGGAGTAGGGACGGAAGAACCTCTGCCCCATGCATCCGGCGAGGACGAGCATGATGCCGATGATCGTGCTCACCTGACGCACGACGATGCGAGGTTTGGCTCGCTCGGTGGCAATCTCGCGATGGGCTCGAAGCCTTTGCTGCATGGATTCCGCCAAACACACCAGAGTCGTCGTTGCCCCCGTCCCGCCCAGCTCTGCTGCCAGGATGAGGGCCGCCACGATCTGGTCCGCATCCGGACTGTCGAGGTCGTCGGCAAAGGCCTGGAACGTGTCTCGGGCGCTCCACCGCGAGTCCAACCGATTGACCAAGGCCTCCAGGGGATCGTGCAGCACCTCCGGCGCCTGATGCCGGGTGGTGCGGATGGCGTCCAGGACGGACTTGCCGGTGGACGCGGAGCCACTGAGCAGACGCACCCACCGTTCCAACCCAGCGAGCAGCTGCAGGTCGCGATCGGTTTCGTCGGCCAGGAGTTCGGGAAGGGCGACGACGAGGATCGGTACGCCTGCCACGAGGACGACCCACCCGGTCAGCAGCGCCATCGCTGTCCCCAGGACCAGTCCTACGATGAAGCGCCAACGAAGCCGTCGCGGGATGTGGACCAGTCGTTTTTCCACCGTTGTCCACAACCCTGTGGACAACTTTGTGGATTGTGTGTGGACCGGGCGCAGTCCCCACACGAGCAACGCTCCCCCTCCGGCGACCATGACACCCAGCAGAGCCGCAATGACCCCGTTCACAGCATTCCTCCCACTCGCGGGTCGAACTGAACCAGCTCGTCAAGCAGCTCGGGTTCGGGGTGGAACACCACCGGACTGGTGCCGGTGGCAGCGCGATACACCAGGTGTGTGACGGGCCTGCCGGACTCCATCGCACCGGTGAGCTGACGAATCTCCGAGACCACCCTTCGGCGGATCCCGCCCCGCCAGGTGTCGTCAACGAGGACGACGTGGATGAGGAAGGTGATGTTGTGGGCAATCTGACGAAATGCCTCCTCGGTGGTGAGCACCCCACCCTGGGCGACCCGGGCGGCCAGCCGATCCATCGTCGACGACGCCGAGTGGGAGTGGGTGGTGCTCATCGTCCCGGCGCCGGCCTGCATGGCCTCGAACATGGCTCCAGCCTCGCAGCCACGCACCTCACCGACGATGATCCGTGACAAGTTCTGTCGCAGTGCCTCGGGAATGAGGTCGACAACACTGAACTCGCCCACCCGTCGTCCGTCCACCGTCTCACCCATGCCGACGGTGGCCTGCAGAGCAACCATGTTGCGTCCGGGCTGGAGATGGGTGAGCAATTCGTAGTCGGTCTCCAGGGTGCCGAACCGTTCGGTACGGGGAATGGCATCGATGAGCGCGCGCAGCAGGGTCGTCTTCCCAGCCCCCTGGTCACCGGAGATGACGATCGACTTGCGTGCGAGTACGGCAGCTCGCAACAGTCGGGCGACGGTGTGCGGCATCATTCCGGTGTCGGCCAGCTCGTCCAAGGTGACGTCGGTGAGGGTGTGGTGCCGGATGACCACCGAGGGTCGGTGAGCCAGTCCGAATCCAATGGCATGAAGTCGGTAGCGATCACCCAGGGCCACCGTCATCGTCGGGTGGGCGTCGTCGAAGGGACGTGGCGGTGCAGCCGACTCACCTAGGAATCGGATCGCCTCCACGAGTTCCTCGTCGCTGTCGGCCACTGGCGGGTGCTTCTCACGGTGTCCGTCTCCGTACTGGACGTGCACCGGTTCGCATCCGCTGATCTCGATGTTCTCGGCCTCGGCGATGTCGAAGAGGGGCTGCAGTCGCCCGTAACCGAAAATCGCGTCGGTGAGGGCGTTGACATGGGCCAGCTCCTCGGTGGTCGTCCACAGCGCCTTCCCGTCAACGGCCAACCGGTCGGCGTAGGAGTGGACGACGCTGCGGATGATGGCGCCGCCCAGCATTCGGGAGTCCTCCTCGGAGAGCTTGAGGCCAGTGCGTTGACGATGGTCGTTGCGGGCCGAGGTGATGCGTCGGGAGGCTTCTCGACGCAGTTTGACGACCACCGCCCAGTCGACTCCCGGTGTGGTGAATGTTGTGGACACCGACGTGTCGGGCGTCGTCGCAGGTGGAGTGCATGGGTCCGTGACAGGCGGATTCATCTGCTGTGCTGGGGCCACCGTGTCGATGAGCCCGGCCAGATCGGCGGCGTCTGTGGGTCCTCGCATCAGCAGACCTCCAGCTCGCCATGTCGATGGACCATGCTGGGTTGTTGAATGGCAACGGAGTGTGGCGCAGGTCCTGCCGTGGCTCGGTGTTGTCGCGCCTGCTCGGCGAGGATGTGTGCCACGCGGGAGAGGCTCGTCGCCAGGCTGCTGCGTCGCCACCGTCGCGGTGACGTTGCATCCAGCAGGCACGCCGCAGTTCGAGGATCGTCGGCGAGGGTGGCGAGCACCGGCAGATGGAACTGTTTGGTGATCTCCCGTGGCCCATAGGGTTGTCCCGGTCCGATGACCAGCAGTCCGCGACGCGCCGTACCTTCGGCATTGATCTCGCCGATGAGCTCGCCGTGCAGGGCCAGCGGCACCAGGGAACGCAACTGGCTACGGGTGACGACGGCCACGACGGATGCTGCCGCCATGAGACTCTGCGGCGGACGGGCCGTCCCCGTCCGCCCCACGTCGACGATGACGTCGATCTCGGCCTGGTCGAGGTCTCGCAACGCATCGACGATGGAGGGCCACATCGTCTCCATGAGCTGGGCCTGCCCCAGATGTGAGTAGCCGGGCAGGAAGCTGGTTCGCGGGCCCTCCCCACCATCAGGCTTGGGCAGGGGAATGACGTGTTGCCACAACACGGAAGCCATGTCGGCACCGCTACGGTGCACGGCAGCCATGCGCGACAGTCCGGAACCCACGGCGACCTGCCCGCCCAGGTATCCCGATTCGACCGTGCGACACGGATGTGGATCGGCATCGACGAGCAGACATTCCCGGGGCCATTGCAGGGCGAGCCCGAGAGCCGTCGTCGTCACGCCGGGTGAGGCACCCACACTGGTCAGGACGATGATCGCCATCACTGCTCCTCGATGATGAGAGCCACACGTGACCGGGCGGAAAGATCTGCCAATCGGGCGGCGCTCTCCGAGGGCACGGCGAGGTCCACGAGAACGTCGTTGCTGGCCTCCAGCGATCTGGGCTCGACGGTGACGACTCCGGGCACCGAGGTGGGACGGTCACCAACCGGCTGCTCCTCACTGACCTCGATGGCCCTCACCTTGGTCCCGGCCGGCATGGGCTCGATCGGTACGTGACCAGGTGCCAGGGTGAGCCCGACGTGCGAGGTTCCCCGTTGCACCTGCGCCTCACCCACCGAATCCGCTGAGACCAGACTTCCGGCTGGAAGGTCCACCACGGCGTGCTGGCCGACGAGTCGGTCACGGGCATCGGCGGGAAGCCTCTTGACCTGCTCCCCCACGGACGCCTGCGTCACACCGACGTCATTGGCCGTGACGAGCTTGCCCCGCGGCACCGAGTGGGTCATGACGAGCACGGACTCCGTGTTGCTGGCCTGATGCCATGCCCAGGCTCCACCCAGTCCGCCAAGGCACATGCACAGCACTCCCACGGCGATGAGCACCGGGGAACGCCTGCCTCGACCATGCCTGGGCCCAGCGGTGGGGGTGCCAGGAGTGCTCGGAGGTGTGTCGGCGGGACGTGGGTCACGTGTCATGCGCACGTCAGCAGGTGACACGGGCCGATACGCAGTTGGCTGGACGCCGGGTTCATCGGTTGTGGTACGTCGGTGTGGTCGGGTGAGAACAGGCATGCTGTGAGACTAGGAAAGCCGTTCGCCCCTGCCCAGAACCATTTTCACATCTGTGGAAAAGTTTTTGAGCTGTGAGAACCCTCACAGTGATCTCACGCGTTTTCCACTGACCCCTGCCACTTGTCCACACCCCTGTGGACATCTCCTGTGGACAATTCAGGGCAGCTGAACATCACCGGAGACTGTCCACCCCAGACCGGGATCAGGCGCCCCGGACTCGTCAACCACGGTGACCTTGCCCTTGACCTGCAGCTTTTCGGCAGGTTCGAAGGGCACCAGGTGCCCCATCATGAAGGACTCCCCCGGTGCGAGCACATAGGGTGCTGGACCGGGATGCCGTGTGAACGGGACGGCTGGGCACCCCAGCTTCTCCTCAAGTTTCTGGTCCCGCATGGCGAGCAGGTCCTGCGCCCAGCTCCAGTCGGGGTACCGGGTCGACAAGGTCACCGTTCCCAAGCCCAGACGGATGGGATCATCCGAGACGTTCGTGACGACGTAACGCAGCCCCACCAACGTGTCACCCTTCCTGATGATCGGCTCCGAGGTGCGCGGATCGACCATCACCGAGGCCCGCGGAGAGGTTGCCATCCCCGCCTGGAAGACGTCGATCCTCACTCGGGAGTCACCGAAAGCGCCCAACCAGGTCCCAGAGATTCTCACCGGGACGGCCCATCGGGCGTTTCGCACACTGCTGAGTGGGGTTGGAGACGAACTGGTGCTGGGGGGAGGAGACGCAGGTGACTGGTCGTGACCACAACCGCCGAGCAGCGCAGGGCAAAGGACCGCTGCGAGCAGGACGGCCGTGGTGCGTCCGCAACGTCCCGTATCCATTGTCTTCTCCCGTGTGGTGACCCCTTGACTCAGGCAAATGTACCTTTCCCGGGACCCACCAATCTCCATGAGCCCATGCTGGGGCCGTTTCCCAGCGCGCAGTACTGCTCCGATCAGCACGGAAGGTACCCGTCACGGGGCATCCGCTTCCTTGCCAGGGGATATCAAAAATTCATCTTCCCAGTAGAGAATTCTCGTCAGAGTCTGTCATAAATCTCTGCCAGAGTTGAGATCACCGTGTCATTGTCGCGGGGAGTCCCCAGACTCACTCGGATCCCCTCGCCATCCCACCACCGAGTCATGATGGCTGAGTCACGCAACTTTTCGGCCACTCGTGCAGTGTCACCGCCCGTGTCGAGCCAGATGAAATTCGCCTGGGACGCTGCAACTCGCCACCCCTGATGGTCAAGCTCCCGACCTACTCGGCCTCGCTCGCGGGTGGTGAGGTCCACTCGAGCTGCGAGCTCGTCCTCGGCGAGCATGGAGGCCATGGCGGCTCGTCCAGCAAGATTCGTCACCGTGAACGGCAGACTGAACTGCCGAACCGTGTGAGCCACCTCCGCAGAGCTCACCGAGAAGCCGATGCGCAGACCGGCGAGGCCATAGGCCTTGGAGAAGGTGTGCAGACAGATGACGTTGGGATGCTCGGCGAGCAGGTCGAGACCACGCACGGCATCGGTGTCCTGGTTGAAGTGGGTGTAGGCCTCATCGAGGACGACGTGGACGTCACTGGGGATCCGTGCAAGGAAGTCGACGACCTCATCGGTGTGCAGGACGGTGCCAGTGGGATTGTTGGGGCTGCACAGCATAACCATGTGTGTACGCTCGGTAACTGCCGCTGCCATGGCAGGAAGGTCATGGGTGAGCTGAGCGGTGAGCGGAACGGGAACGGCCGTGGCACGTGCTCGCTCGACGACAGAGGGGAATGCCTCGAAAGATCGCCACGGCAGGACGACCTCCGCACCGGGGTCCACGAGCACGCTGACCAGATTGGCCAGCACGTCGACGGACCCAGCACCCACACAGATCTGGTCGGCATCCACCCCGCAACGTACGGCGATGGCGGTACGCAGATCGAGCGTGGACACACTGGGGTACCGGTTGATTCCCGCAAGCTCCTGACTGATGACCGTCGTCACCGACGGCAGCGGCGGGTACGGACTCTCATTGTTGGCAACCTCGATGATCCTGTCGCGACCATGAGGGTCGGCCGACACTGAACCGTAGTGCGGAGTGCTCTGACGTGACATGTCCTGATGCGAGTTGATCATGAGGTCCCCTTTCCCACCGTCTCACCGAACTGTGGCACATTGGGAAGTGAGTGATCGGTGCGTCCGCCGGCTGGACGGCACACCTGGTCGGCAGAGGTGAGCGTTGGAGACGGACCGTGGGACGACAACGACCAATGGCATCTGCGGAGCCAGAAAGTCCTGGTTGTCGCACCCGGAACAGAGCGAATCACCGTCGGCTCCAGCGGCGTGTTCTTCACATCGCTGACGATCTTTCGATATGAGATCGGCGGACCGATTCTTGAAATTTTGGATCAATCGTGCTTGCATAAATTCAACGCCACGGGCATTACGCCGAGGCAGCACAGTGAGCTTCACGCAGCTGCCGACGTGCGATGCGCATCGTTGGTCATGGTTATGTCAATGGAAGGACGAGATGGTGAACACGCACCGTGTCTGGAGCCTTCGTGCCGGTCGACCCGTCATGATCTCCACCATGATGTGTTCCATCTGTCAGTGTTGCTGTTGATCCACGCTGATCCCCGCATCCACTTCTGAGCACGTGCTCACAGCACGATCCGCTCAGGGCTCACGCATTCGTTGAGCCCAACGTCCCCATCCCCTCTCCGGCACCACCACACATCATCTCGGATGCCGCCGGAATGCTCGAATGGAACACACCATGATCCTCACCGGTCTTGCCGTCGGAATTGCCTTCGGCTTCATCCTCCAGCGTGGACGTTTCTGCGTCACCAATGCCTTCCGCAACGTATGGGCTGCCCGCAGTGGCACATGGATCACGGCTTTCCTGCTCGTGATCGCTGTCCAGGCAATCGGCGTCACCGCCCTCACCCAGCTCGACCTCATCCACCTGTCATGGGGTCCGCTGCCGTGGCTCGGGGTGATCGTCGGAGGTCTGCTCTTCGGAGTTTCGATCGTGCTCGCCGGTGGCTGCGCGACCGGAACATGGTTCCGCAGTGGTGAAGGACTCGTCGGATCATGGATCGCCCTGATCTTCTACGCGATCGGTGCCGCCGCCATGAAACATGGCTCCCTGTCAGGGGTCAATGCCTCGGTGCGCTCCTTCACGGTTCCGGTGACGACCATCCCGGCGCTGGGAATCTCTGCCTGGATTCCCAGCGTCGTCCTGGCCCTTGTCGTCGGTGTCCTGGTGTGGCGTCAGCTGCGCAAGCCGGCCCGAAAGGTCGCCACCCTTCCACCGGAGAGGACGGGGCTCGCGCACTGGCTCTTCGAGGCACCGTGGCACTCGTTCCTCACCGCAACACTCATCTCTGTCATAGCGATCATCACCTACCCGCTGAGCGAGGCAACTGGCCGTCACGCTGGCCTGGGAATCACCACTCCAACAGGAAATCTTCTCGAATGGGCCGTGACCGGTGACGCCTCGTACATCGACTGGGGAGTACTCCTGGTCATCGGGATACTCGTCGGATCCTTCATTGCCGCAGCGGCATCCGGAGAGTTCCGCGTCCGGGTTCCCGACTCGACCCAGGCCGTCAAATCAATTGTCGGCGGCTTGGGAATGGGAGTGGGAGCCAGCTGGGCAGGCGGCTGCACCATCGGCAATGCCATGGTCGAGACAGCCCAGTTCAGCTTCCAGGGATGGATCTCCTTCCTCTTCATGTTCCTGGGTGTGGGCCTGGGCACGAAGGTTTTCGTGCTTGACGCCACCCACCGCGCTCCCGCTGCCGCGGAGCCACGAACCGCCGTCGTCACCGAAGGAGGGTCATGACCACACATGTTCTGGAAACCGGTGGGCAGGTGTGCCCGTTCCCACTGATCGAAGCCCAGAAAGCCATGGCTGAGCTGCCGGTCGGAGATCGTCTGAGGATCAACTTCGACTGCACTCAGGCAACCGAATCCATCCCCGAGTGGGCCGCACAGGCCGGCTATCCGGTCACCAGTTTCCGAAAGGTGGGAAGCGCAGACTGGACTATAACCGTCGAAAAGGCATGACGAACAGCACACAACGATTCATCACCATTTCTCGACCCGACACAGTTGGCCGACCAACACCCCTCGAAAGGAAAACATCATGACGAAGATCGCAGGTGACGTCACCGAGCTCATCGGCAACACCCCGCTCGTGAAGATCAACAAGCTGTTCCCGGACTCCAAGGCCACCATCCTGGCCAAGCTGGAGTTCTACAATCCTGCTTCCAGCGTCAAGGATCGTATTGCCAAGTCCATCATCGACGCCGCGGAAGCCTCCGGTGACCTCAAGCCCGGCGGCACCATCGTCGAGGCGACCTCCGGGAACACCGGAGTCGGGCTGGCCCTCGTCGGAGCAGCCCGCGGGTACAAGGTCATCATCACCATGCCCGAGACGATGTCCAAGGAGCGCCGCGCCATCATCCGTCTGCTGGGCGCCGAGCTCGTGCTCACTCCGGGCGCCGACGGTGTTCCGGGAGCCAATGCCAAGGCTGCCGAGATCGTCAAGGAGACCCCGGGTGCCATCCTGGCCAGTCAGTTCGACAACCCGGCCAACCCGGCGATCCATCACGACCGCACCGGTGAGGAGATCTGGGACGACACCGACGGCGCGGTTGACGCCATCGTCGCCGGCATCGGCACTGGCGGCACCATCTCGGGTGCTGGCAAGTACCTCAAGGAGAAGAACGCCGAGGTCAAGGTGTTCGGGGCCGAGCCCGCCGAGTCCCCGGTCATCACCAAGGGTGAGAAGGCCCCCCACAAGATCCAGGGATGGGGACCGGGCTTCGTGCCGGACAACCTCGACAAGTCCGTCGTTGACGAGATTCTGCTGGTGAGCGGTGAGGACGCCATCAGCTTTGCCCGCCGTGCCGCAGCCGAGGAGGGAATCATCACCGGCATCTCCGGCGGTGGTGCCCTGCAGGCCGCCGGTCAGGTGGCCGCTCGTCCGGAGTTCGCCGGCAAGACGATCGTCGTCGTCATCGCCGACACCGGTGAGCGTTACCTGTCGACCCCGCTCTTCGAGGGCCTCGTCGACTGACGACGTCGCGACACGCACTCGGCCGGTCCTCGTCCGGGGGCCGGCCGAGCTGTCGGTGATCCAGCTCACCAGTTTCATGACGGCTGTGGCCTTTGATTCATACCCAACTTCGATCCCCGAATGCTGCAGCCCATCTGGAGGGTCATGGCCGGGTGTCGAGAACTGCAGGCATGTGGCCAACGACGGATTGAATCTGAAGAATGAGGAGAAAAACCGCCGCGACCTTGCCTTCCGGCTGCCCCCGAATGCCGACGGCACCCGCTTCAAGCTTCCACCACAGGAGCCAGCCACACCACACGGCTGGGACGACCCCGACGGCATCCAGCTGCGCACCAAGGAATGGAACCACATCCTCTACGGTGATGTTTCCAGGAACGGTAGGCAGGAGTGGCGCGATCACCACCGGGTGCAGAACCCATCCCGCTCCAGCACAGCAGACACCGGGTACAACGGCAAACCAGACATGATGTACCGGGGCGGCCACATGTGGGGCCACAACTGGATGAGCGGCGGAGACACCTTCCCCCAAGACTGGGGACCAGACCAGATCCAACACGCCATCGCAGACGTCATCAAGAACGGGAAATATACTGAGGGGAAGACAGGTCGGGCGTCCTATATCGGAGCGGTCGATCGAATATCCATCCGGGTGGACGTCACCGCAGGTGAGAATGGGCGCATTCTCTCGGCCTACCCAGTCCGATGAGACAAGAAGGGGCATCATGACGACATCCGACGATGTGTACGAAGACGCCCTTACATGGGAGCTTCTTGGTCTCATCGAAAAGCGCTATGGCACTGAAGCCATCGCCATGGACGTGGAGCTCGAGAAATATGACGGGTATGTCCCCCTGTGGGCCGTTCTACATGAGATTGACCATACCGACATTCCGATCCCGGCTCACTTCGAGGATGATGTGGCTCAGCTCGTCTCCGAACACGAACTGGAACAGGAAGACCTCGACCTACTACGCGAGGTCATGACGTCTCAGCGCGCCCGTGGCCTGGGCACCAACTGACACCTGCTGCAACACTGTTCCAGCAGCCTCCCTGAGTTCCGGACCAGCCATTCCCCTTGCACGCCCCTAGGGAAGTGCGCCAGTCGACGTATCCTGTGGACACACGGAAGGGGACATCATGACGACACCCGATGACGAGTTGTACGTTGACACGCTCGTCAACGAACTGCGTGATGAACTACGTGCACGTAGCTGCATGGACGCCCTTGAGCTCCTCGACCGGGAAGCCGACTACGACAACGGCTATGACATCGGTCTCGCCATAGCCTTGGCGGATGGTGCCGATATACCAATCCCCAAGCACTTCATCGAGGATTTCAAGACGCTAGAGCATATGGGTGATCTACAGCCAAACGACGTTGACTACCTTAATCACTTCATGGCGTCTCAGCGTGCCCGTGGCCTGGGCACCGACTGACACCTGCTGCAACACTGTTCCAGCAGCTCCTGCAGCTCCTGGTTCTCGCCCCACCATGCCTCAACCAGAACATGAATATCAGCAGCCACCGATAAGGCACCCCCCTCACCCTCGAGCAGACGCCGCAACTCGCACTCCCGGCGCTCCCAATACGGCTGGGCAGCATCACACATGCCAGCCAGCAGGGTGCCCACCGCATGATGCACCGTCCACGCATCACACACAGCGCACCACAACCTGCCATGAACGTAGTCGGCATCGTCGTGGGTACCCCTCGCCCCGCAACGGTCACACATGACAGTGATGGACGGCTTCATGATCGCTCCTCAATCTCGAGCGAACCACCAAGGGGAGCGGATAACCGGTACGAATTGTACCGAGATTGTACAGACAGCCCTGACCGCCATCACTGAAAGCCCTAGTCAAGTGGGCATAAAAATTGTGGGCCTAACTGGACTTGAACTTCCCTTATAGGGGCTACCGAGAATGTGTCGTTGTTCCCCATCTGACTAGGTGAAACCTGCTCTGGCTAGGTGGTTCGCTGTGCTGTTGTCGTTCCTCTAGCCTAATGCACAACCGGCGCGAACGGCTAGAATGGGCTCAAAACTCCCCCTATTCTCCCCCCAGGGGGAGTTCTGACAGACGAGGTGAGACATGGCTCAGCGACGCAAAAAACAACGAGGCACCATCGAGAAACGAGGCAACCTCTACCGCGCCTATTACGAGCATCACGGGAAGCGTCATCGCGCCCCTCACCACTTTGGGTCGTGGAAGTTGGCTCGTGGCTGGCTCGACCAGGAATACCGCCTCATCGACCTAGACGAGTGGACACCACCGTCCGTCAGACAGGCGAGAGCTGAGCAGCAGGCGATCACCCTAGGCGAGTACACCTGCGAGTGGATCGAGCATCGCACCACCGCCGCTGGACGCCCCCTGGCAGACAGCACCATCAACGAATACCACCGCTACCTGGCAGGCCGCCTTGCATCATTGACGCCTCTACCGTTGAACCAGATCAGCCGGGAGCGCGTCGAGCAGTGGTGGGATGACAACAAGGATGCCCCGGCCATGCGGCGTGACTGCTATGCGCTCATGAAATCTGTCCTGAGTGCTGCGCTCGATGCCGAGATCATTGAGCGTAACCCGTGTCGTGTCCCCAACGCCTCCAGGCGTGCCCCGAATCGTCCCGAGGCCGATCAGCGGGCCGTGGTGCTGGCCATGACACCGGAGAAGGTTCAGCAGCTGTCACAGGCCATCGATCCTCGCTGGTCGGCACTGATCGTCCTGCTGGCCTACAGCGGGCTGCGTATCGGGGAAGCCCTGGCACTCAACCGCTCCGACCTCACCTGTAGCGAGGTCGACGGGATGCCGCGCTGGAAGGTATCGGTTCGTCGGACGATTGCCCGCGACAGGCATGGCAGGCACCACATCGCAGACACCACCAAAACCAAGGAGTCACAGCGTGACATTCCGATACCGCCGCATGTCGCCGTTGCCCTGGTAGGCCACATGGAGCAGTTCACCGCCGCCGGAAGAAACGCCCCGGTGTTCCCATCAACGCCTCGTGGACTCAACCCTGCCACCAGCGGAATGATCTGGGGGTCGCGCGCCAAGAAGCGCACCGGAGCTGATGCATATCGGCGCAAGGCCACCATCAGGCCTGCCACTGGCTTTGCGGGGGCGGTTGAGCAGATAGGTCTACCAGACACCTTGGCCAGCTGTATGCGGGTGCACGACCTGCGCCGCGTGGCTCAGCACCTGTTCGCTCAAGCAGGCATGGGTGACATCGATTCCGAACTGATGGTGGGACACAAGCTACCTGCGGTACAGCGGGTGTATCGCACGTGGGACCCCGACAGTCTCTGGCCCGTCATGGATGAACTATCCCGTATGGCTGGCTGGACGCCTCCCAGCACCCCTCACACGCCCTTGCAGGCGCTCCCGGATGTCGAGGAGGCACCGTCCATCAATGTCCGTCTACTTGCACACATGACGGTTCCTCTGCTGGCTACCACGCTGGCTGACATGTCAGATGCCGAGCTTGACCAAGTAGCTGGCCAGCTTCCACCCGACAAATACCTAGCCGCCTTCCACCACCTCAACACCACACAGAAGGAAAACCATGTCTGACGAGATGAAGGAGTTCAGGGAGAAGCTGACACAGGCAGTCTCACCCGAACGCGACAAGGAGGCGCAAAACTTGTGGGAACTGCTGAGAAGGGAAGGCAAGGTCAGGTGCTTACCTCACGTGGAGTACAGGTGCCGTGCCGAGAAATGTTTGCTGCTGGGTGCCTATGACATCAATGGCGAGGTGCTGATTCATCAACGCGAGTACAAGTACAGTCCTGCAAAGAACGAGGCTTGCAGCAACGCTGCAGGGCGTGCCAAGCACACCACCGATAACAACCGTCACTGGAGAGGACACACTTACTGGATTGGCACCTCGGCATTGGACCGTTCCTGGACCAGCGGAGGAGAAGCAGTACCGACGGTGACAGTGTTCATAGACGAGGACGGTAAATCCCATTATGGGTCTACTCTCAGCGGTATAAGTCTGACGTGTGACCACCTCGATTCGACGTTGCTCACGGCTGACCGTTTCTGGAATGACTGGGAGCGACGCACGACAGGTAATAGCTGCATCCTCATTCCATGAATGGCTAATAGCGCACTGCCGGCGCTTGTGGTACTGTCAGTGGCGTAATCAGCCTGCTCATGGAATGACAGACCTCGGAGGATAGGCGGCCGGGAGGACCCTAGGGGGACTCTACCGTCATGACCACCGCATCAACCATTACCGGCGTATTCACCGACGCTGAACGCCAGGCAATCCTCGATGAATACGGGCCGCTGGTGACCCGCAGAGTTGCCGCGAAAATTATTGGATCATCCGAGCGCACCATAGGCCGTCAGGTCGAAGCGGGCCGCCTCAAGATGTACAAGGTTGGCTGCGCACGATCCCTGCGCGTGAGAACAACCGACGTTCTCGACCTCGTAGAGCGGGTCGCCTGAGATGACCCAGACACATGAAACCCCCCGCGCCGGGCTGAACGCGGGGGGCAAGAAGACATCGCAACTGCCCTCAGAATACACCATCCGTGAGCTGTACAAGCTGCTTGACGGCCTCAAAGTTCCCCTCTGGCCAGCCTCTCAGGGGGGAGGTAGCCGCGAGTTCGCCTTCCCGGCTTGGAAGGGGTTCACGCACGACACCAACCACACTCGCTTAGCTGTCCTCGACCACGCGGACGCGGTGTGTGGAACTACCGGTTCCGCGTGGGCTGCCGTTGACGTAGACACGAAGAATGGTGCCGACATTGACGCAGTGGCCTCATGGCTGGACGGATTGGGGGTGAAGCCGTGGGCACGGATTGACACACCGTCAGGCGGTGCCCATTTCTACATCAACCCTCATGGCAAGCAGGGTAACTTCCCCTCCATGTCATCTGCATGGTCACGAATTGGCCTAGAGGGTGTCGAGGTGTTCGCAGGCAACCACTTCATGTTCCTGCCAGGGACTAGACGGCCGAAATATGCCGGGCGCGGTTACCGTATCGCCTGGGTAAAGCCCGATCAGATCAACGAGGACGCCTCCCAGCTGTTCGATGAACTACAGCGGGCCAAACAGGATGGGGATGCATTCACCGTTGGGCAGCCCAGCCAGCCGAGCAGGGTGGCAGACACGTCCAATCCGGCATGGACACAGGCCATGTTGGACGGCTGTATCACCGAACTGGTCAGCTGCCCCCGTGGTGGCAGGAACGCCAAACTCAACGACACGGCGTTGCGGTTGGGCCACTACATTCCCGGTGGCCACCTGGAACGCAGCACTGTGGAGCAGGCGCTCATGGACGCCTGCCAGACAAATGGGCTCATCTCCGATGATGGTGTCTCCGCGGTGCGTGCCACCATCAGAAGTGGGCTGAATGCAGGGATGGCCGAACCTATGGAGCCGCCGTCCCCTCAGCAAGCGTTGACCTTCATTCCTGGCCAGCCAAGTGGAAAGGCGAGCCAGCAGATATCCAGTGAAGCAGCCACCGTGTCAAGCATCCTTGCTGAACGAACTTTCACCGCTCAATGGTTGGACAGTCAGCAGTTCCCTGAGCTGCAGTGGGCAATCCCTAACCTGGTGGCCGAGGGGATCGGTTTACTGACCGCCCCTCCCAAAGCGGGTAAATCGTGGCTGGTGCTGAATCTGGCACTTGCGGTGGCCTCGGGTGGCCGCGCTCTGGGTTGTATCAATGTTGCTCCACGCCCGGTGCTGTACTGCGCACTGGAGGATGGGGCTAGGCGGTTGCAGCGTCGCTGCAGGCACCTCATGGGTGACGAATCCTTGCCAGAGGAGTTGACGTTCATGACACAACGACCCACCGACATGATGGAAGCCACCACCTTGCTGAACCAGTGGTGCAATGAACATCGCGCTGGTCTGGTGATCGTTGACACACTCGCGGCGATCAGGGAAGCCCCAAAGGGTAGACAGTCAGAGTATCAAGCCGACTACGACACAATGGGTCAGCTGAAACGCATCACCGACACTCACGAGGGCACCTCGATGCTGGTGGTACACCACACCCGCAAAATGACCTCCACGGACTGGGCAGATTCCACCTCTGGCACCAACGGTCTCAACGGTGGTGTTGACTTCGTCCTCAACCTGGCACGCCCTCGAGGTGAAGCGTCCTCGCTGCTCAACCTCACAGGCCGCGACGTGCCAGAAGGCAGCTATGCGCTCACCATGAAGAATGGGGCGTGGAGCCTTGAAGGCGACGACCTGAAGGCCGCCGGGCTGGCAGCCCTGTCGTTGCAGACTGCCGGCGGTCTGGGAGAACGCTCCCGCGACCTGATCGAGGCGATAGCTGCTCATCCTGAAGGAGTATCGACCAAGCAGCTGGCTGAAGAGCTGGGCTGGCCAAAGGCAGACGTGTCGAAGTATGCAGGACGTGCCGTCGAGCAAGGCCGAATCATCAAGCTGATCAGGGGACGATGGGCACCTACCGGGAATGGAGTTGACACTGTTGACACTATGCCAACTTCAAAAAGCCTCAACAACACTGCTGTGACTACGGGTGTTGACAGAGTTGACACTGTTGACACTTCCTATGAACCCCTTCCTGGCACGCAAGAAGTTGACACCAGTCATGTAAGAAACACTGTCAACAGTGTCAACAGTGTCAACTCTCTACCCGGTAGGCAATCAGAGAGTGTGATTCCACCGGAGCAGAATCCCCACGGCATGCCGCATGACCCCGACACCTGCAGCGCCTGTGGAGACTCACTCACCCGCACACCAGGGCTTCTTTCCCGGTGCCGTCCCTGGCACGCGAAAGCCCAACAGAACATCAATCACAACTGAAAGGAAACACCATGACAGACAACAGCATCTACATGCTCTGTGACGATGACGGCACCCCGGCTGGCATGGTCGACCTCGACGCCATCGAGTCGGCTGCGACCGTGCTGGCCTACCGCATGGCAGACGCCTGCGACGACCCCGCCCGCCTCGACGCCATCACCACCCAGGCAATCACCGAGCAAGGCAGCGACGGGTTCGGCTACGTGGCAGCCGCCGCGCTACGTATCACCATCGAGCATCTGCTGGCACCCACCCTCGCAGTCACCGACGCCGCCGGTATCGACCTACGCACCGCCCTGCATGAGGGGACACGCAACGCCGAACACCAGGCAGGCCACCACAACTGAGACAAGGGCCTCACAACCAGAGGGGGTAGCACACGCTACCCCCCTCCCCCTGAAGAGGGTGTCCGCCGTATGGACACCCCCGATGGGATGAAGGGTGCCCACGCACTCCCCTGCCCTTCTGGCTCGCCCTCCAGACGCGCTCCCGATCAATGCACGCCATGCACCACCAGTCGCAACCTCATAGACGATTCACCGTTCACAGCAACCGTGAACCACGTTCAACGACGAAGCAGCCGAGCGACCACAGCTGCACACCAACCACCGAAAGGACCACCGCCATGACCCGCATCCTCATCCCCGACGAGGACGGAAAACTCACCACGATGCTCACCCTGTCAAGCAACGAACAATTCGCCCTGGAGACAATCGAGCGCCTCAACCAGCAAACCAAACAGATCGACAACACAGCCATCACGCTCAGCGACGCACTGATCGATGCCGATGAGCGTGTCAGCAGACAACTACTGTGTAGCGCCGTCGACCTCGTTGCCCGCAACGGGTTGAGACCACTGCTCGAGACTGCCAGACGAAGTGACCTCAACCTCGCCTACACAGCACTGAAAGCCGCCGGAACCAACCCGGACACCACACCACACCTGGCAGTACTCCCCTTCACCTGACCCCCACTGGCCAGCCACGGGACCAGGACACGCCAGGCACCAGAACAAGAAGGCATGGAAGCCGCAACACCCCTAACCCTAAGTACTACTTAGGGCATCAATGAACCCAGCCCCCCGGGAACACAACCAGACCGGGGGGTATGGCCCTCCCCCCGTCGAATCCCGCCCGACCACGGCAAAGCGAAAAATCTCCCCAACAGATTCCGCCGAGTGACACACCATGAACATCGAGGCTCAACCCGTCAACCATGACGGACCACCCAGCCACGACACGTGAATAGGCCGTCACCACCTGCCCAACCCCCGATGGGGTCAACCCCAAAAAGGTCATCTGAGCCATCGAGACGCAAAGTTCCCCGTCTTGAATTATTACGGGACCCCGTAAAGTTTCCCGCCCCCGGGAATCATTGTTGGGCGATCCCCGCAAAAGTTCTCCGCCTTGAGTTATTACGGGGTCCCGTAATAACTTTCCCGCCCCTGGCACTACCCCTCCTGGCTAGCCTCATCCCGCCATGCCTCAACCAGGACACGAGTATCAGCAGCCCACCGATAAGGCACCTGCTCGACATGCGCATACTCGCCTCCCAGACGGTAAGCCGTACCCTCCACGGGGGGCCTGCCAGCAGCGATGAGTTCACGGGCCTGCACCAACACCATGACCGTCGCCTGAACGTCCAAGTTCTCCCACACCTCAACCCACCACACCGGACCACCACAGGAATCCTCCTCAGCAGTCAACGCACCATCCCACCACATGCCACCCTGAGTCCGACACGGCTCAGACAGGCCATAGACATGCACCCCCTCACCCTCAAGCAGACGCCGCAACTCGCACTCCCGGCGCTCCCAATACGGCTGGGCAGCATCACACACACCAGCCAGCGCAGTGCCCACCGCATGATGCACCGTCCACGCACCACACACAGCGCACCACAGCCTGCCATGAACATAGTCGGCATCGTCGTGGGTATTCCTCGCCCCGCAACGGTCACACATGACAGTAATAGGCGGCTTCATGATCGCTCCTCAATCTCGAGCGAACCACCTCGACTGGGAGCGACGGGGATCAAAACTCCCCCTATTCTCCCCCTCGCCTTCACCGTTGTAGACGTTTGCCCTAGTCAGACGCATGTTTCTGGGTGGGCCTAACTGGACTTGAACCAGTGACCTCCGCCTTATCAGGGCGGCGCTCTAACCAACTGAGCTATAGGCCCGAACCGTGACCGTCAACCGGTCGCGAAAATGAACATTACCGTATGAGTGACAGATGTACAAAATTGAGGTGGCGTCATCTCGGCAGGTCTTCCATCCACTGACCAGCTCCCCTCGTCAGAACGGGCTCATGTCATGATGGGCGACAATCCACGAAAGGATCGACATGTCGCTCGCCCCACACCTCGTCGTCATAGGAATCGGCCATGTCGGTTCCGACGTCGTCACCAATGCTGCTTCGCTGGGATTCTTCTCGCGCATCTCCGTCATCGACGCCGACGAGCACGTGCGTGACGGTCAGGCTCTGGACAATCACCAGGCCACCGGCGTACTCCCCGCCGTGACCGACGTCACCGCCGCCGACTACAGCGCCTGCCAGGATGCCGACGCCATCATCGTGGCGGCCGGACCCTCCATCCTGCCGGAGCATCACAATGGTGGGCACGACACCCGCAATCAGCTTGCGGAGGTGAACGCAGCCGTCATTCGTGAGGTGATGGCAGGTGTCACGTCCCACACCCGCGACACCCCCATCGTCCTCATCACCAATCCGTTGGACGTCAACGTTCACATTGCCGCCACCGAGTTCGACTACCCCCAGAACCTCATCGTGGGCACCGGAACATCGCTGGACTCGGCCCGGTTGCGCCGTCACATTGCCGATCTGGCCCATGTGAGCCCGGACTCGGTGCAGGCATTCATGCTCGGTGAGCACGGCGCCACGGCATTCCCCTACCTGTCCCACGCGACGATTGGTGGCATGACGCTGGCAGAGGCGTCCGCAACCCTCGGTTTCGAACCGCTGGACCCCAACCAGGTGAGCGAAACGGTCGTGCAGTCAGCCTTCGACGTTCTGCATGGCAAGGGATGGACATCCTCAGGAATTTCACGTGCTGCGGTGAGCCTGGCCCAAGCCATTCTGCGTGACGACCACTCGATTCACCCGGTGAGTGCGCTGGCTGACGGGGTGCTCGGCTTCCATGGCGAGGTGTCACTGTCCTTGCCAGCGGTCATCGGGGCCGACGGCGTCCACCAGCATCTGGACATTACCCTGACCGACTGGGAGCAGGAGCACCTGGCTGCTTCGGCACAGGCAGTGACGTCGATCTACGAATCGGTGCGTCCTGTGTGAGACACCACGACTCAGCTGACAGGAACGGCGGGCTCAGGAAACCTGTCGCCTGGCAGTATGTCCCATCCTGGTGCTGGTGACCTGTCGTTGACCAAACTCACGGCTCAATCACCACATGCGTCTTTCCCGGATCACACGCATCCCTGGGACACACTGGTGAAACGGTTCGGGAACTCTCAGTCCTCGGCCAAGGTGAGTTCCAACCCACCCATGATCTGGGCGGCAAGGTTGTACAGGAAGGCAAAGACCACTGACAGAGCCGTGAAGAGCACGGCGTCGATGACGCCGATGACCGCTGTGAGCCCCAGGACCCGTCCGGTGTTGACGTAGTCGGAGAGCTGGAACTTCTTGGTGGACGTCGGTGAGCTCACCAAGTCGTTGACGGCCTTGTTGATCGACTCGAAGGCACCCGACACACCGATGACACCCCACACCACCCACACAGCGATGAAGAGGATGATGGCGCCAGCCACACCGAACAGCAGCGCCGTCTTGAGCACCGACCACGGGTCGACCCTGGTGAGCCGGAGACGAGCCTTACGGGTACGCCGGGAGACATGTTCCCAGTCGGAGGAAGCCATCTCCCGGGGACGTGACGAGGCCTCGTCACGACGCACCGATCGCTGCGTGCCGGCATGCGTGTCATCGTGAGCAACATCATGCCTGGAGTCACTGCCACGCTTGGGACCAAAGTTCCGCTTGGCGTCACCAGCGGTCCACTGGGTCTTCTCAGGGTCGTACGGCTGACGCCTTGAGGTGGATTGATCGCTCATGTCGTCCTTCCGGATCAGGCCTGCTCGCCGTGCTCACCAGCATCGTCCGATGCCTCATCTGAGACTACGGTACCTGCTGTGCTCCCATCAGTGCTCACGTCCGCGTCTGACACACCATCGCGAGCTGCGGACTCACCACCGCTCTCGGTGATGATCCTCATCTCGTCGTGGTTGGGCTGGGTGTCGTCGTCTGATTCCTCGTGCTCAGGGTTGAGAGCGATGATCGAGACGGCGTCCTTGCCACGCACGCTGACGAATTTCACCCCCATGGTGGAGCGTCCCTTGACCGGTACCTCCGCGACGGCCGACCGGGTGAGCTGGCCGGAGGTGCGAATGGCAATGACCTCGTCGGCCTCCTGGACGACGAGACCACCGACCAGTGAACCGCGATCCTCCGACAGTGCCATCGCCTTGATGCCCAGGCCGCCACGTCCCTGACGACGGTACTCACTCACCAAGGTGCGTTTGGCATAACCACCATCGGTGGCGGTGAAGACGAACCGCTCGTCCTCGTCGGTACCAACCTCGATGACCGACATGGACAACAGCTCGTCGTCGCCACGAAACTTCATTCCGGTGACCCCGGAGGTGGCTCGTCCCATCGGACGCAACTGCTCGTCGTCGGCGCCAAACCGGATCGCCTGACCCTTGCGACTGATGAGCAGCACGTCGTCGTCTGGTCCGCACAGCTCGGCCCCGATGAGCTCATCGTCATCGGTGCGGAAGTTGATGGCGATGACGCCGGCCTGACGCGACGAGTCGTAGGCCGTCAGCTGGGTCTTCTTCACCAGACCGGCTCGAGTCGCGAGCAGCAGATACTTCGCGTCGTCGTAGGAGCGCAGGGTCATGACACGGGTGATGTGCTCCTCGGGGAGGAAACTCAGCAGCCCGGCGACGTGACCGCCCCTGGCATCCCGACTGGCCTCGGGCAGCTGCCACACCTTGGTGCGGTACACCCGCCCCATGTTCGTGAAGAACAGGATCCACTGGTGGTTCGTCGTGGTGAACAACTGGGCCACCTCATCGTCGGCGCGCAGGCTGGCTCCGCGAACTCCCTTGCCACCACGCTTCTGCAGCCGGTACAGGTCGGTACGGGTGCGTTTGGCGTAGCCACCGCGGGTGATGGTGACGACGACGTCGTCGTCGGGGATGAAGTCCTCCTCGGAGAAGTCCCCGTCGGCGGCGATGATGCGGGTGCGACGCTCGTCACCGTACTTCTCGACGATCTCGGCCAGCTCGGTCGAGATGATCTTGCGCTGACGGTCCTCACTGGCGAGGATCGCCTGGTAGTCGGCGATGAGCCGTTCCAGCTCGTTGAGCCGGTCGATGATCTTCTGACGCTCCAGGGCGGCCAGACGACGCAGCTGCATGTCGAGGATGGCGCGCGCCTGGATCTCGTCAATCTCCAACAGCTTCTGCAGACCCAGGTTCGCCTCCTCGGTGTTCGGGGAGCGACGGATGAGCGCGATGACCTCGTCAAGCATGTCGAGGGCCTTGACGAGGGCCCGCTGGATGTGGGCGTCCTTCTCGGCCTGGGCCAGACGATACTCGGTGCGCCTGCGGATGACCTCCATCTGGTGGTCGATCCAGTAGCTGATGAACTGGTCCAGCCGCAGGGTGCGCGGAACGTTGTCGACCAGCGCCAGCATGTTGCAGCCGAAGGTGTCCTGCAAGCCCGTGTGCTTGTAGAGGTTGTTCATGACGACGCGAGGCTGTGCGTCACGTTTGAGGACGATGACGAGCCGCTGGCCGGTACGCGCCGAGGAGTCGTCCCGAATGTCGGCGATGCCGTTGATGCGACCGGAGTTCACCAGATCGGCGATCTTGGTGGCGAGGTTGTCGGGGTTGCACATGTAGGGCAATTCGGTGACGACCAGGCATTGGCGTCCCTTCCTGTCCTCCTCCATGTCGATGACGGCGCGCATCGTCACCGAGCCACGGCCGGTGCGGTAGGCGTCCTCAATGCCCTGACGTCCCACGATGAGGGCCCCGCCGGGGAAGTCCGGCCCCTTGACGCGGTGCATGGCCGCCTCGAGCAACTCCTCGTCGGAGGCGTCGGGATGGGCCAAGGACCACTGCACGGCCTCGTTGACCTCACGCAGGTTGTGGGTCGGGATGTTGGTGGCCATACCCACCGCGATGCCCGAGGAACCGTTGACGAGCAGGTTCGGGAACCTGGCCGGCAGGACGACCGGCTCGGTCTCCTTGTTGTCGTAGTTGGGCTGGAAGTCGACGGTGTCCTGGTCGATGTCGCGCACCATCTCCATGGCCAGCGGCGCCATCTTGCACTCGGTGTATCGCATGGCGGCGGCACCGTCGTTGCCCTGGGAGCCGAAGTTGCCCTGACCCTGCACCAGCTTGTAGCGCATCGCCCACGGCTGGGCCAGCCGCACCAGGGTGTCGTAGATGGCCGAGTCGCCGTGCGGGTGGTACTTGCCCATGACGTCGCCGACGACACGGGAGCACTTGTTCCAGCCGCGGTCGGGGCGGTACCCGCCGTCGTACATGGCGTAGATGACGCGACGGTGCACCGGTTTGAGGCCATCACGCACGTCGGGCAGGGCACGCCCGACGATGACACTCATGGCGTAGTCGAGATAGGCGTTCTGGATCTCGTCACGAATCTCGACCGGCCGGATGCCGACGTGACGACCGGTCACCAGACCTTGATCGTCAGCCGCAAGCTGCTCGTTGGAGCTGTGGTCATCAGCCATGCAGAATCCTCAATTCACGAAAATCATTCGAAAGAAGTCGATACCGGACGTTCGGGTGTCCTCAGATGTCGAGGAAACGCACGTCCTTGGCATTGCGCTGGATGAACGACCGGCGCTGTTGGACGTCCTCGCCCATGAGGATGGAGAACATCTGATCGGCCATGGCAGCGTCCTCCAGGGTCACCTGGAGCAGCAGCCGCTTGTCCGGGTCCATCGTGGTGTCCCACAGATCCTCGGCGTCCATCTCACCCAAGCCCTTGTAGCGCTGGATGGGGTTGACCTGCGGCAGCTTCTTGCCGTGCTCCAGGCCGTCGGTACGCAACAGATCGCGTTCCTCGTCGGAGTAGGCCAGCTCGTGCGGAGCGTTGGTCCAGCGCAGTCGGAACAGCGGGGGCTGGGCCAGGTAGACGTGACCGGCCTCGATGACCGGGCGCATGAACCGGAACAGCAGGGTGAGCAGCAGGGTACGGATGTGCGCACCGTCGACGTCGGCGTCCGCCATGAGGATGATCTTGTGGTACCGCAGCTTGTCAAGGTCGAATTCCTCGTGCACGCCAGTACCCAGCGCATTGATGATCGACTCGATCGTCTCGGAGTTGAGGGCCCGATCCACTCGGGCCTTCTCGACGTTGAGGATCTTTCCTCGCATCGGCAGGATCGCCTGGATGCGTGGATCACGGCCCTGGGAGGCAGAGCCACCGGCGGAGTCACCCTCCACGATGAAGATCTCACACTCCTCGGGGTTGGTCGAGGAGCAGTCCTTGAGTTTGCCCGGCAGGGACGTCGATCCGAGCAGACCCTTGCGGTTGCGGGCCATGTCACGTGCCTTGCGAGCGGCAACACGAGCCTGGGCAGCCGCCTGGGACTTGGTGATGATGAGCTTGCCCTCCTTGGGGTTCTGCTCGAACCAGTCGGAGAGTTTCTCGTAGAGCACCTTCTGCACGAAGGACCGCGCCTCAGTGTTGCCCAGCTTGGTCTTCGTCTGTCCCTCGAACTGCGGCTCGGTGAGTTTGATGGAGACGATCGCCGTGAGTCCCTCACGGATGTCGTCACCGGAGACGCGATCCTCGCGTTTCTTGATCATGCCCCAGCTCTCGCCCCAGCGGTTGACGACACTGGTGAGTGCGGCGCGGAAGCCCTCCTCGTGGGTACCGCCCTCGATGGTGTTGATGGTGTTGGCGAAGGTGTGCACGCTGGTGGCGTACGACGTGTTCCACTGCATCGCGATCTCCAGCCCCATCCCCTCCTCGGGACGGTGCGCCTCCAGACTGATGATCGTGGGGTTGATGACGTCCTTGGTCCCGATGAGGAACGTGACATAGTCCTGCAACCCATCTGCGTAATGGAATTCGTCGTGCAGGGCCGCACCGTCCTCGTCGACGTGTCCATCCCGCAGGTCACGCAGGCTGATGCGCAGCCCCTTGTTGAGGAAGGCCATCTCGCGGAATCGGGCCGCCAGGGTCTCGTAGTCGAAGACGGTGGTGTCGAAGATGTCGGCCGAGGGTTCGAAGGTGATCGTCGTACCGGTGGCCTCGGTCTCCTCCAGCTGCTCCAGGGGCCCGTCGGGCACGCCAAGGGTGAAGGACTGACGCCAGTGGTACCCGTCGCGGAACACCTCGACGACGAATGTGCTCGACAGGGCATTGACGACCGAGGAACCCACACCGTGCAGACCACCGGAGACCTTGTACCCGCCGTCACCGAACTTGCCACCGGCGTGCAGCACGGTGAGCACCAGGGTGACAGTGGGGATGTGTTCGACGGGGTGCTCCTTGACCGGGATGCCACGACCGTCGTCACTCACTTGGCAGCGTCCGTCGTCCAGCAGTTCGACCTCGATGGAGTTGCAGTAGCCCGCCAAGGCCTCGTCAACGGAGTTGTCGACGATCTCGTAGACCAAGTGGTGCAGGCCGCGCTCACCGGTGGACCCGATGTACATGCCGGGACGCTTGCGAACCGCCTCGAGTCCTTCCAGCACGGTGATCTGCCCGGCATCGTAGGTACCGTCGACCAGTGAGGGAGTGGCCTCGGTGGGAGGCTCGTCTGCGTGGACGGTGGATTCCCCCTGCAAATCCTCGACGGAGGAAAGAGCAGACTGGGATTCAGATGATGACGGCTGGCTCACGGACAATGCGCTCCTGTTGAGTGATCGGGTCCGGGATGGATCCGATTCCCGCGACTCGATGGGGACGGCACGGTCGTTCGACGTCGTGCACACATGCCCCTTCGAGTTCATGGACTAACGGAGACAGTCTACCCCAGATCGGGCCAATTCCTGTGGTGGCCCGCGCCGAATCGGCGTGGATTCCACATCGATCAGCCGTGAGAGACGCGTCAGGTGCCTTTGCACCGCCGCCACCCTCGACCCAGTCCCGGGGATCAGCCATCACCTCTGCATTGCTCAGAAACGAAAAGTTCCTCTGGTGCGTGCGACAGTCGCAGGCATGGTCTACGTGTGTTCTCCCGACGTCACAGCTCGTCGGGGAACTCCTGACCGACTCCGGGGGCCGCAAGGAAACCCACCGCGGAGCCAGTGACGTGTACCTGCTGCCCGGCACTGATCCAGACAGCCTGCCCGGCCCGCACCTGGGTCACCTCAGCACTGGTGTCATTGCTTGTCACACCAGCTGAGGTGGTGAGGCTCATTCGGCCGTCCAGGACGAGGAGGATCCGGCCAAGACCGGTGGCCGGCAGGTCTGTCTCCACGCATTCCCCCAACCGCCACAGGGTGAATTCTGGAAACGGCGTCCGGTAGTGCTGGAGACCACCGGGCAGTTGTTGCGGACGCCACGGTTCGACGGACGTCGCCGTGAGGTCTGCCTGATCGAGCAGGGCAGGCACGTCAATGTGTTTGGAGGTGAGGCCACCGCGCAACACATTGTCCGAACTCGCCATGATCTCGATCCCGGTACCGTGCAGATACGCATGCATGGTGCCCGCACCGAGGAACAGGCTCTCCCCGGGGCGCAGATGCACCCGGTTCATTAGCAATGCGGCAAGGATGGAGGGATCACCGGGGTGAGCCCGATCAAGTTCGACGGCAGTGCGGGCCAGCTGTGGCACTTTTCCCTGCCCAGATGGCGGGTCGTTGTCCTGGACGAGATCGTGTGCCGCGGCGATCATGTCGGCGATGACCCGTCGGTTTTGCTCATCGGGCTGCAGACAGGACGTCAGTACTGCAGCGATTCCCTCAGATCCTGGATCCTCCAGAGGCGCGACGAGGCCGGGGAAACCATCCACGGCGTCGAAAACGGCCAGCATTCGGCGTGATGCGTGGGGGTCCCGGAAACCGTACAGGGCATGGAACTCGGTGAGGGCGACGATCATCTCGGGTTTGGGCCAGTCGTCGCGATAGAGGCGAAGCGGATCATCGATGGGCACCCCAGCAGCATTTTCCTGGGCAAAACCCATCTGAGCCTGGGTACGTGACGGATGGGCCTGAATGCTCAGTGGCTGTTCTGCCGACAATATCTTGAGCAGGAAGGACAGTCTGTCACCAAAGACCTCACGGCTGGCCTGGCCAAGCTGGTCGGGGTGCTCGGCAAGCCAACGATCCAGGGGCTGTCCACCGTCGGCACGGTCGGCTCCATTGACGTGGCAGCCGTCCGCCAGCACGGAGGGTGCCTTGGGATGGGCACCCAACCAGTACTCGGCCCACGGACGTCCATCGGACTCCACACCCAGCAGACGTGGGATCTCGGCGGTGGTCCCCCAGTCGTAGTGCTGAACCTGTCCGGTGACGACGTGCATGAGACGATCCCATCATGTTGGTGTCAGGTGTGTCATGCCAATTCACTGACGCACCGTGGCCGTGACGTATTCATTGTATGCACTGGTCACCCGGACCCATGCCACGAGTGCCGTGCACACCATCAGTGTTACATCATCCATAGGTGTCGCGTGGTCCTCTACCCGGCACTGACCGTGGACCATGTTTCCAGCTCGGTGCGCTCGGTCCTTCGATGACGACACGTGTCACCGTACCCTGTCCCAGCCGTCGATTGAGTTCGGCGACGAGATTGGGGGCGATCATGCGCATGCTCGTGGCCCACACGGTGGCATCGGTGCGCACGGTGAGCACGGTCTTGGTGTAGGACACCGGCGTGGAGTGGGCGGCATTGGCCGGGCCCACGAGCTTCTCCCAGTTGTCGAGCACCTGACGCAAACTCACCTGGGTCGACCAGCCGCGGGACCGAATGAGCTTGTCCTTGCTTTAATGTCAGTTGTTTTTGGACCAGTAGCTGGAGGGCTAATTGGTTTGA
>OKGH01000040.1_pt1 | contig 51722 bp, 35 predicted proteins | sample 1611211 | NCBI WGS metagenome assembly OKGH01 (sample SAMN04436718, study PRJEB24849) | human gut metagenome | biome: human gut; feature: NICU; material: stool | host: Homo sapiens | place: USA: Saint Louis, MO | collected 2010-09-29
GGTGACGGCGGCCCCTGCCCAGGCAGCTCAGGCGTCTGGGCCTGCCGATTATGCCGCCCAGGCCAGCAAGGCGGTTGATTACATCAATGCTCATCGAGTCGATTTGGCCAGGGCCGGTGTGAAGTGGCAGTTGGATGGGGCTCTGGCGTTGGTGGCTTCTGGCAGGAGGGATACGGCCACACGGACCACCCTCAATGCGATCAAGGACACCATCAAGGCCCAGGGGCCGAGTTACTGCACCCCGAAGAATGTGGGTGGATGTGCGAAGGTGACGATCACCTTGCTGGCTCTTGGTGAGCCGACCACCTATAACGGAGTTGATTATGCCAAGCCGGTAGTCACCGCCAAAGATTTCAATCAGTATGCGACGAATCAGGCGCTCGACATGATCGCCCTGGAGCGGTTGGGCAAACCGATCCCGCAGGAGCTGCTCGCCTCGGTGACCAAGTATGCGACGACACAGCCGAAGCACATGGCGGGACTGGTCAGTACTGATGGGGTCATGCTCACCGCCTTGTCGCATGTGAAGGCCACCCCGGATCGCCAGAGGCAGGTCACGGCCGCCAAGGCGGCGCTCGTCAAGCGTCTCGACGACGACCGGCAAGGTGACGGGTGGGGCTGGCCTGATCACGGTGCGAATGTGCGTGCGACCACACGGGTGGCACCGGGACTGTACCGGGCCGCAGACGCCGCCCACAGGGCGCAGGCCGTGGCCGGCCAGAAATGGCTTGCCGCCCAACAGCGGCCTGACGGATCATTCCCGGCATACTACTCCCCGATGCTGGCGACGATACAGGCGGTACCGGTGTTGCGTGGTCTGCAGTCCTTCGACACCATCGGGACCCATCAGCCCCGCAAGCTGGTGACAATGACCGTCCTGGGCGACTCGTACTCGGCAGGCAACGGAACCCTGGTCGATGGGTATCCGGCCGATGGATCGTATCGCAGCCCCAAGAACTACGGTTCGGTACTCACCGGCATGCTCAACCAGAAAAACACGGACACAACGTACCAACTCGACGTGAAAGCCTGGAGCGGCGCCCAGATCGCCACCGGAGACCACAACATCATCAGCCAGGCCGATACCATGGATCCCCACACCGGTGTGGTCCTCATGACCGCCGGAGGCAACGACCTCAACTTCGCTGACGTTGCCGATATGTGTCTTGCTGAGAGACAGAAGCTTGGCGGGTGCCCCGGGATGGTTGATACGGCTCGTAAGAAGCTTGGTGCCACGATGGCGAACACGACGACATTGTTGTCACACATTCAGAAGCGGCTGGCGGATCCGGCTCATACCCGTGTCATCCTGATCGGGTACCCCTACCTTGTCCCGGCAGGATACGATGATCTTTTCGCGGATGTGCCTGCGACCCAGGTACGGGCCGCCGAGGACGAGTTCCGCGCCCGGCAGGCTGCCACGATCAAGGCCTGGAACACGTCTCATGCTCTCAAGGTGGCCTATGCCCCCACTACCAGCCTGTTCAACACTCATGAACCTTACCCGTTTGTCGTTCGGCCTCAGAACAAGTATCGGTGGATCAACAGCATTCTCGAAACAGCAGGCGAACGCGGAGACGACGGGGAAACCCATGCGACAGTATTTACACGCCAAATAGAAGATTTCGACAACTACAAGGCAAATTTCTTTCATCCGAATGTGATTGGTCATGAACAGATTGCAAGGATGGTTCATGATGTGGTCCTGTCACCCAGAGCCGCGACACGGAGCGTAGGAGCGGAGACTGGCCGTGGGGCTCCTCTCGACCAGTTGGGGACGGTACCTGGAGTGCGGATGCGCGCTGACGTGATTGGGCAAAACCTGGTACGTGCAGGTGAACCCCTTGAGCTGGACGCCTCCTCGTCCTACACCTCGATCGGGCGTATCCGACGCTGGCAGTGGGACCTTGACGGGGATGGCCACTACGAAATCGACAGTGCCACACCTGGGATCACCCGCACCCTAAAGCAGCTGGGAAGGTATCGGGCACACCTACGCATCACCGACACCACCGGAACCAGTGACACCCTCACCTTCCCCATCGAGGTCACCCGAGACGGCGACGGCGTGCCCGATACCCGAGACAACTGCCCCACCATCGCCAACCCGGAACAGACCGACACCAACCACAACGGTGTGGGAGACGCCTGCGACCCCCACACCACGAAGGCACCACGATGACCACCCACGACAACACAACCGAACAGCAATATCATCGCGCTCCCCTCAACGGCCTCATCATCGGCGCCATCGTCGGAGCCGTCTGGGATACGGTATTCGTGATGGCCTACGTCAATTCTCAAAAGGCGATAGACCCCAAAGAGTATCCGTCTTTATTTACCATGTCGCTCATTTTCCCTCTGATTGGGTGGCTCACAGGCTTGTGGGAACGGAAGGTGTACGCATGCGATGACTCGAAAAAGCGGAGACTCAAAATCAAAATCATAGGTGCTGCCATGGCGACTTTCGCTGGCATCCTCATGTTCTCGACCGAGTTTTTCCTGTTTGCAGATCATATATCTTTTAGCAGTGTGGAAGCAGCAGTACACCCGCTTCCTTTGGCAGTGTTTCCTTGTGCTGGACTGGTCCTCAGTGATATCGGTATCAGACTCAAGAACAGTAAAACACCTTTTATCCTTAGCATGAGTATTGCTTCAGCGGTCATACTGTTCACAACCGTGGCGGTATGGTTTTATGTTTTCGGCATTACAGAACTATCCCTATCCTCTCATTCTTGATGTCCCACACTGTCCCAGTGAGACGTGCCGATGGATGCGGCCACGCGTGCACAATTCTTACCGGTGACACGAGCTTCAGGAAGCTCCCCTTACCACAGAGACCACGATGTTCCCATTACCAGACAGCCACTCAGCTGCCAGCAAGAACCAAACCAAGAGTCAAGGGGAAACCAAGAGTCAAGGGGAAACCAAGAGTCAAGGGGAAACCAAGAGTCAAGGGGGAGGCACCACGATGACCACCCACAACAACACAACCGAACAGCAATACTATCACGCGCCCCTCAACGGCCTCATCATCGGCACCATCGTCGGAGCACTCTGGGCAGTTGAGTTTTTACTACCTTTCCTATTTCCGATGGGCGGGTATTCACGGAACATCAAAATGGCCTTTATTGCCCTGACCTTACCTGTGCTTGGATGGATAACTGGTTTGTGGGGCAGAACAGCCTACGGTTGCGCAACCCCGGCGAAAAAGAAACGTAGAGTCAAGATGGCTGGCATCGTCATGACAACCACCACTGGGGTATTTATGTCCATCACTTATTACAGTCTTGTTGCGGGCATGGGAACTTTTGAGGTACCAGATCATGCCACTTTCAGTTGCAAAGCTTTTGTTATGTTCCTGGCTCCCTTGCTCGTGTTTCCCATTACCGGATGGGGGCTCAGTATTGCTAGAATTAATACTCCGAGTGATCGCCACTCGGTAATCTCAAAAATGAGCGCCTGGGTTGCTCTTGGTCTATATCTGTCCACAGCGGCTTGGTTCGCAATTAGCTTATTTTTAAATACATTATTCTTTTTTGAGTTCTAAATACATTCCCATGATACGCTACTCGTCTGACGTTAGGGCATCACGATGACCACCCACGACAACACGCCCAAGGGCCAGTACCACCGCGCATCCTTCAACGGCCTCATCATCGGCACCATCGTCGGGGCCGTCTGGGATACGGTATTTGTGATGGCCTACGTCAATTCTCAAAAGGCGATAGACCCCAAAGAGTATCCGTCTTTATTTACCATGTCGCTCATTTTCCCTCTGATTGGGTGGCTCACTGGCTTGTGGGAAAGGCGGGCATTCACATGTGATGATCTGAAGAGAAAGAGATTCAAAATCGAAATCATTGGTGTCGTCATGGCGTCTCTTACTGAAGTGCTCATGTATTCAACGGGATTCCTTCTCGCAGATCATAGATCCCTCGAGAGCATAGAAGTGGCTATGCATCCGCTCCCGCTGATAGTATTTCCTTTTGCCGGATTAGCTCTCAGTGTTGTCGGAATCAGGCTCAGGAATAGCAGAATCCCTTTTATTCTCAGCATGAGTATTGCTTCGGCAGCCATACTTTTCATAGCAGTGGTGGTGTGGTTTCATTTTCTCGCCGTTACATCGATGTCTCTGCCCTCCTAACCTTGATTCTCTGCACGGTTCTGGCGAGACGTGCCGGTGGATGCGACCACGCGTGCACAATTCTTAACGGTGACACGAGCTTCAGGAAGCTCCCTTTACCACAGAGACCACGATGTTCCCATTACCAGACAACCGCTCAGCTGCCAGCGAGAGCCAGACCAAGAGTCAGGGGGAAGGCACCACGATGACCACCTACAACAACACAACCAAGGACCAGTACCACCGCGCACCCCTCAACGGCCTCATCATCGGCACCATCGTCGGAACCGTCTGGGCGATTGTATTCGTCGTGTTTTCCAAGGTGAGGTGGTTCACCTCCCTGAGATTCGCGTGGATGACCTTCATGGGGTTGTCCTTTCCTCTCCTCGGATGGTTTGACGGTCTGTGTGAAAAAATATTATTTCACACAGACCCTTGTCCGCACAGCGGCGTGAAAACAAAAATACTTTACGCTGCAACGCTAAGCATGATCGGAATCGCCATCGCAGCAATCTTCTTCTCTGACTTCTTTCAGGATCCACAATCTCTTGGGGTACACCTCGACACGGCCCCAAAAATCGGGGCACTTATCCTATATCTGCTGGCACTGATTCCATTCCCATGTGGTGGATGGGTGCTCGGCGCTGTTCGAATGAACAACGGCATGAATTTCCGTGGAATTTTCGCATCGATGACGCTCATGTCGATCATTGTTCTGTTGTTATGCTTCATATGTTGGTTCGCCATAATGGAAGTTTTTTGGTTCTGGATATGGATAATTTTCTGACCGCACTCCAAAGTATGGCTACAGAATCACTGGCAGCCAAGGCACCTAAGTAGCCCCGTCGCCCCGATGATGAAACCGTGAGGCGCGGATGACAGCAACACCCGAACAGCAGTACCACCGCGCGCCCCTCAACGGCCTCATCATCGGAGTCATCGCTGGAGTCTGCTGGGTTGCCGTGCTGCGGATTCCCGATGTTCTTCCGGTGAGTGATGGTTCGGGGAACGTGAGGTTGGATCTTGTCGCAATTGCGTTTCCCGTACTGGGATGGGTTTCTGGTTTGTGGGGGAGGAAGGTTCGTCCCTGTGGGAACCCGGCTGACAGGGGGCGCAGGGCTCTGATGATCGGTGTTGTCATGTCCACCCTCCTCGGGATTCTGCTGACGATCGTCTACCACGGTTTCGTACCGAAGCCGAAATACATGGAGATGCCAGCTGACGCCACCCTCAGCGGCAGGGCCTTCGTCGTCTATTTGATTCCCTTGGCGGTATTCATCCTTGCAGGATGGGTTCTGGGGAAAACGCGAGAACATATTTACACGAATGGTGGATCAGTAATCCTGCGAATGGGTTTCATGGCTGTTCTTGTTCTGATGTGCTCCGTGATTCTCTGGAACCAGCTTGTCTGGTTGCTGATACTCCTCATCTTCCCTTGGACCCTGTGAGCTGTCTCAGTCCGTGGATCCGTTGTGCCTCGTCACCTCAGAACATCGGGATGTACGCCACCGATCCACCCAGTGCCATGAGGGCGAAAACCGTCGTCGTGACGATCGGACCCAGCCAGACCCGTCCGGTGGCGTGGTAGAACGCGCGGTTGAACAACGGCAGCACGATCATCATGGGCAGCAGCGACTGCAGCATGTTGACGTAGAGCCAGTTCGTCGTCCAGTACACGGTTCCGGTGCTGAAGAAGGTGACGTATTGGATGACGAAGATCGCAGCCAGACCGATGGAGTTGGCCAAGGCGATGATGAGCCAGTTGACCCAGCGACGTTGGTTGCTGAACCGCATCGAGGCGTTGACGCGCAACGAGTTCGAGAAGAAGAACAGGAACAGTGCGGGCACGTATGTCAGGCCGATGAGGAACCAGCGTTTCGTCAGTGGACGAGCAGCCACGACGAACAGACGGTAGTCGACGTGGAAGAACCCGTACACGATGGCCAGGATCGTGTAGAAGATGGTGATGACGAGCAGTGCCAGGGCCAGGGTGCGTCCGGTCTGGGCCCAAGTCATCCGAACCCCCCAGTTCCGGGGCTCGTCCGCACCACGATGTTTCGACATGCTGTGGCCGATCCACAGCAGGATCAGGCCGAACAGACCATTGACCAGTGACCACAGCACGACGGCGTTGACCATACGGCCGGGGAAGAACCAGCCGTTCTGCTTGTTCGCCGCGGCCGAGAAGACGTGCTGGCTGGCCGCTGACAACGGTATGAAGGTCACGCATGCCACGGCGGCCGAGATGACGAAGATCGTCCAGAACATCACCGCGCCTCGGCCTCGCGGCTTCGCCGGTGCCGGGCAGACCTCGGTGCGCGCCGGGGAGAACCACGGGATGGTCAGCAGGAGCTTCGTGAGGGGTACCAGCATCACCAGGGCTGCGACGAGGGAAAGACCGTTGCACAGCTCCTTGAGCCACCATGTCTGATTGGTGGTGCTCATGGCGTGTGGTGCGCCCAGGGTGTCGTCGAAGAACTGGATCATCGATCCGATGGCGCTGGGTGTCAGAGGTTGGAAGGGGTGAATGGTGCGGTCATTGTAGGCGACGCGATAGGTACGGTCGCTGGTCGATCCGTACCCCTTGCCGATGACGACGTGGTCGACGTGCTGGGATTCCGGCAGTCCGGAGTTGATGACGGCCAACGCCTCTGGTGCGGTGCGCAGATCTCCATTGCCGTTCTTGTTGCGGTAGCCGCCCTCGTCGTAGAACGCGTAGCCGATGCCGACACTGGAGTGGACCTTCTTGAACTTCTTCGCGTCGAGTTTCTGCAGCCATCCGGAGATGAACACTGATCGGATGGGATTGAGGGCCTCGGCCTTCTCGCGTTCCTCCTTGGTGATCGTGGTGCCACCGGGGGAGTTGGGACTCTTGGCCTTCTTGAGGGCCTTGGATTCCTTGGCGCCATACTCTGCTGCCATGCGGCGTACCTGTGATCCGCCGGCGGAATGGCCGGTGATGCCGATCCGGGACTTGTCCACGTAGTTCAACGTGGTGGTGCGTGAGACGTAGTCGATGGCTGGTTTGATGCTCGGATCGTCATTGGTCGGTGGTTGGGAGGTCGACTCACCTTGGTTGTACGGGTCGACGACCAGGGTGACGTATCCCCGGCGAGCAAGCTCCATGGAGTACGAGATCTGGGTCTCCTTGGTGCGTTGGAAACCGGGGCTCACGATGACCATCGGAGCCTTGTTCTTCTCGGTGGCCGTGTCGGGGCGGAACAGATCAGCACTGACAAGGGCGCCGTCCTTGCCCGGAATCATCAGCCCTTGGACGCTGACCTTTCCACCGTCACGCTGTGCGAGGCTCGAACCCACCGCACCAGTGATGATGAGCAGTAGACAGACCAACACGTGCAGTGACGATCGTGCTCGGTGATTCAGTGACGTTGGACGCATCGGTGCTCCTTGGACAGTGGCCTTCAGGGCGCAGAAAATCTTCCCGACAAGAATATGTCAGTTATTCATCGCGCAGATGCAAAGATGTATATTTACTTTCATCGTGATGGGTCACATGACGAGGAGGTCATCATGACGACGGTGCTGGCGCTGTGCGCGCTTGTCGTGACCGTTCTGGCCGGCTGGTTGCTGGTCAAGAGGTACAAGCCTGTGCTGGTGCTGCTGGGAGCCGGTCTGTTGCTGGTCCTCATCCGCGTCATCCTCAGACCGTCGGTCCCGTTGCTGGAAGGCGATGAGAGCTCCGGGAGCGTCTGGTTCGACATCATCGGGCTCATCGAGTCGATTGCGAAGAGCCAGCTCACCGGGGTTGGCCTCATCATCATGGCCGCTGGTGGATTCTCGGCCTACATGAACCGTATTGGGGCCACCGAGGCGCTGGTACGTATCGTCATTGGGCCTGTCACCAGGCTCAAGCAGCCCTATCTCATCCTGGTGTTCACCTACGTCCTGGGGCAGCTGCTCTTCATGGTCATCCCGAGCGCCGCGGGCCTGGCCATGTTGCTCGTCGTCATCATGATGCCGATCATCACCGCTTCCGGGGCCAGCGCCGCAGCTGGTGCCGCAGTCATCGCCACGACGAGTGCCCTGCCCATCGGGCCTGCCACTGGCACGGAGATCCTGGCCGCCCACACGGTGGGACTCTCCCCGGCGGTGTACTTCGTCCGCAATCAGCTTCCGGTTGCGATCCCCACGGTTGTTGCAGTGGCCATCACCCATTTCTTCGTCCAGCGCCGCCTGGATCGCAGGGGTGGCGACGACAGTGCCGAGCATCGCGACGAGGATCGTGCGGCAGCTCGCCAGGCTCCCAAGTGGTATGCCATCTTCTTGTTGCTGCCGATCATCCTGCTCATCGTCTTCAGCCCGTTGGCTGTGAAATCCGTGCAGCTGTCGACCGTGTCGGCATTCCTGCTGGTGTGGCTGGTGACCATCCTCGTCGAGCTGATACGCAACCACGATCGCTCGGAGGTTCTGGGTGACGCCAACGCCATGTTCGTCGGAATGGGCAATATGTTCGCCAAGGTCGTCTCCCTCATCATCGGTGCCCAGCTGTTCGCCGAAGGTCTCAAGCAGGCTGGAGTCATCAAACTCCTGGTGAATGGTGCCGAGGGCGTTGGTCTCCCACTGTGGGGCATGGCAGTCCTGTTCAGTGTGGTCGTCGGTGTGGTGACCTTCCTCACCGGATCCGGGGTGGGGTCCTTCACGGCATTCGCCTCCCTGGCCCCAGGCATTGCCAAGGGACTCGGTGGTAGCGCGGCAAGTATCGTCAACCCGATGCAGTTCTGTGGTGGGCTGTTTCGCTCGGTCTCACCAATCTCCGGGGTGGTCATCACGGTGGCTGGTGCCGCGGGCATCTCGCCGATGGCGGTGGTGCGTCGCACGGCACTTCCGATGCTGGTGGGTTTCATCGTCATGATGATCTCGAGTCTGGTGCTCATCTGAGCACCGGTAGGGTGAAGCCCGCCACGAGATTTCGTGGTGACGGACGCGTGTACAGGGGGCGCCACGATGGCGGAGGAATCCGGGGATCTGTATGGACGACTTGCAGCCTTGCAGGAGCTGACTCCGACAGAGAGTGTGATTGCCCAGTACTTCGAGGACGACTTTCCCCATCTGGCTCTGGAGAACCTTGACGAGATCAGTGCGGCCACCGACGTCTCGACGGCATCGGTGACACGTTTCGTTCGCAAACTGGGATATGCCAGTTTCCGCGATTTCTCACGATGCCTGCGTGAGGAGGTGGCAGCGAACTTTGATCTGCCCAGTGACCGCGCCACCAGGAGTCCTGAATCTGACGCGCCGGGTGCGATGTGGCGCTCGAAGATGGAGGCTGCTCGACGCAGTATCGACGTTGGCCTGGGGGCGTTGGACGGCGAAACCTTCGATCGTGTCGTTGAGGTGTTGAAGGATGACTCGCGGCCGGTGTACCTCGTGGCAGCCGCCACCGGGCACACACTGCTGGATTACTTCAGCCTGCTGGTGCGCTACTACCGGCCCCATGTCATCCTGCTGGAATCGACCGACCGCATGGCGCACCAGCTCATTGACCTGCCCAGTAACGCAATCCTGTTGGCGTCCGTCTTCGACCGGCACTCCCGGATGGTCGAATCCGTGCTACGGATGTTCCACGAGCGCGACATGACCACCATCCTGCTCACGAATCGTTCCTCGACCCCGATGCGTCGATACGCCGAGCACGTCCTGCTGGTGGCCTCGGAGTCGTCGACCGCCTTCCGGTCGCGCGTCTGCTATCTCATCCTGCTGGAATCCCTGGTGGCAGCCCTGGCCCCGAACGATCCAGACGTCGAGCGGGGCAGGGTCAGAGCCATGCAAGGTTTGTTCGACGACCTCGGGGTGTTCATCACCCCATGACGTCGTTGCCGGTGTGGGGCCGGTCCTCGGCAATGAGGTGGGAGAGTTTGGCGGACAGACCGGTGTAGCGAGACGGGTCGGACAGCTCGTCAAGGTCGAGACCTGACAGTTTCTCGGCAACGTGCGGATGCGCGTCGATGAAGTCGTGCAGGCTGATTCCATTGGCTCGATGGGCAGCGGAGAATTCCTGCAGCAGGTCGTGAGCCTCCTCGTGGCCGAGGCGTGGGGCAAGCTCCATCATGATGCCTTCGCTGACGAGCAGGATTCCTTCTCGATGAGCGTTGGCGGCAAGCTGGTCGACGTTGAAGTCCAGTGCGTTCAACAGTGTCAACAGCTTCTGTCCGGCCCCGTCGACTGCCGCCAGGATTCGGGGAACCGCGTCGCGCTCGACCTCGAGTTGTCGGTGGTCCCGCTCGAAGTCACCGGGCGGGTTGGTGAGCACGGTGGCTGCCGCACCGGCAGCCATACGAGCTGCGGCAGTGATTTTCATGGTGGAGAACGGATTGCGTTTCTGAGGCATGGTGCTCGATCCGGAGAGATGCGGATCAAGGGCCTCGGCCGCTTCCCGAAGATCGGTGCGCTGCATGTTGTAGAGGTCCTCGGCGATCTTGGCCAGAACCTGGGCATGGATGGCCAGGTTGCAGGAGAGCTCCGTGAGGGCGTCTCGGGATGCATGCCAGGCGATGAGCTCGCAGGTGAGCCCGAGATCTCGGGCGATCTCGGTGGCGACCGTTGCGCCGTGCGGCCCCATCGAAGCATATGTGCCTGCTGCACCGGAGAACTGCACGAGAAGGCAACGGTGCCGGGTCTGCGTCATGCGCTCACGGGATCGCTCGAGATCGGCGGTCCATCTGGCGAATCTCATGCCGAGAGTGGTGGGAACAGCATGTTGACCATTGGTGCGTGCCACCATGATGGTCTCCGCATGCCTGTCGGCCAGCAGTCGCGTGATTTTCAGAAGGTCATTGGTGCAGGAATCGATGAGATCGAGCGAGTCACGGATCTGCAGGTTTCGAGCGGTGTCGAGAATGTCCTGGGTCGTGGCCCCGAAATGGATCCATCGGCGGGTCGTCTCGTCAAGGGTCTGCCGAAGGCAGTCAAGTCCCAGGGCAAAGGGATTTCCTGCCGTCCCAGAAAAAATACGTTCCATGACGGCATCCGTGGCCTTCGCCTGCTGGGTGATTCGGGCTCCGGTGCCCTCGGGGATCATTCTCAGCTTCGTCTGCACGCGAGCCAGTGCTGCCTCGACGTCGTACCAGCTCTGTACCGTTGATCGTTCGGACCAGATGGTGTCCATTGCCTCGGTCACGTAGCCACGGCGGGTGATCTGACTGTCGAAGGCCCCGAACGCCATTGTTTTCAACCTTTCGTTTAAAGCGTCTTGTGTAAAGTATCTTACATCTCCTCAGGGGCCACGCCATGATGACAGCCGAGAGCAGTGACTCAGCTCAGCTGCTGTGGCAATCCTGGGTTGAACTGGATCCCATACCACGGCACGTGGCACGGGGGAGCGTCCGGCACAGGATGACCACGGATGTCTTGGCGTGGTGGATGTCCAGACGTGGTGGTGGATGCTCTGGTGTGGTGGTGGATGCCCAGGCGTGGTGGGGATGCCCTGGCGTGACGATCCGGCAAGGGGCGTGGGGCATCACTTTGCTCGTGTCTTTGTGGCAATCATGTGTGGGAGTGGGGGTCGTGCCACACCACGTGGCAGGTGGGGTTGTTCGGTGCAGGATTGCCACGGTGGCTCGTAGCGCGGGCCCCGTTCCCTGCTCCCGATTCGGTGAGTGTGGGTCCGGTGCGGCGGGTGTGGGGTGCGCGCTCGAGCGCTGGGTCAGTTTTTGACTGTGCGGGGTTCGTGCATGGCACCTCATCGAGTGACGTGTGGCAAGCATGGTGCTGAACGGGGTGGCTGCCACCTCTCGTGGTAGCGCGTGCTGGTATGTGCAGGATCGCCACGGCGAGCCGGGGACCAATGACCTGGCAGGTGCGCGGGAGACACGTGCTCCCGGGAAAACGGCGCGTGGCAATCGTGTTCGTGATCCTGGCGGTTGCCACGTCTCGTGGCAATCGGCACCCGCTCGCGCCGGAAATCCACACGTGGAACGATCCATTGGCCCGGACTGTCATGCGGTGTCGTGTACAACCGCTCCTGCCGCGGGATCGGTCACGCATCCGATTGTGCTTTGCTCCTAGGGGCGATTCGCTGAGGCATGGAAAGTATGGTTTGGCTGCCCGGGCAACCTAAGTGCATGTCTGCCACGGGGAGGCTCGTGAAAATGCTCGGTGACAAAATCATTTCACCGTGTCACCGGGCTGATCGTGCTGGTGCCGGAGAAGGGACTTGAACCCTCACGCCTTGCGGCACAGGAACCTAAATCCTGCGTGTCTGCCAATTCCACCACTCCGGCAACGGGACATCGCGGTCCCGGAACCAAGGAACACTCGATCCAACGGTGCGGGTCAGTCGCTGATCCCCAGCTCCCGGCGCAGCTTGTCGACGTGACCCTTGGCGCGAACATTGTACTGTGCCTCGGCAACGGTGCAATTGCCGTCCGCATCGACGTCCACGACGAAGGTGGAGCGGATGACACCGACGATCTCCTTGCCGTAGACGTTCTTGGGTCCGTAGGCACCGTATGCCTTCATGACCTCCTTGGACTCGTCGGAGAGCAGGGTCAGCGTCAGGGACTCCTTGGTGACGAACTCCTGCAGCTTGTCAACAGGATCGGGGGAGATGCCCAACACGTCGTAGCCTGCGGTGGTGAAGTCGTCCAGGTGGGCAGTGAAGTCAACCGCCTGTGTGGTGCACCCCGGCGTCATCGCAGCAGGGTAGAAGTACACGATGACCTTGCGGTTGCGCAGCTCGGAGAGGGTGACCTTCGTGCCGTCCGCGGCAGGCAGAGTGAAGTCGGGGGCGGAATATCCGGGCTCTAGATGCGTGCTCATGACGTCCACGATATAGGCTGAGAGCTCAGGGAGGCGGGTTTGTCCGTCCGTACTGGAAATATCCGCAGCATCGAGCAAGGGGGGCCAGATGGCCAGCAAGGAAAAGGACACTCGCACCGCCGAGCAGATTAGGCAGGATCTCAACGCCGCAAGGTCGCGAGTTTCTCAGACCGTTGAGGACGTCACCCAGCAGTTCCATCCCAAGACCCTCAAGAACGACGCTGTCGACGATGCCAAGAGTTTTGCACAGCGACAGTTCGACCAGGCCAAGGGGCAGGTCAAGGACGAGAACGGCTGGCGCGAGGACCGACTCATCCTCGTCGGTGGTGTCGTCGTCGGTGGCCTCGTGCTGCTGACCGCTGCTCGCGCGATCGTCGGGAAGGCCACCGGCGCCACCACCCGACGCAAGTTGGAGAAGCAGCAGCTCAAGAATGCCAAGCGGGCCGCCAAGGAAAGCAAAGCCGCACGCAAGGCTGCCGCCAAGCGCAACCGGCATCGTGGAAAGAAGGACGTCGCCCAGGTCGTCGACCTGAACGGCGATGAGTCCAAGTTCAGCAGTCTTGCCGAGTCCCTGTTGCGTCAGGCATCCGTGCTGCGTGCCGAAGCCGCCGCCGAGAACAAGGACTGAGTTCCGTACCCAGGGCACCTTGGTGTGAGCGACGTCGCAGAGTTCCTCAGACGCGCCACTCCGGTGCCCACATGTGCGCCTTTCTCGTGGAAGTGTGCATGTCCGGCGCCGTGACCTGATACTTCTGCGTCAGCTGATGGGCCCTGCCACCACAGACGGTGGCAGGGCCCAAGGTTTTTCTCTCGACAGTGCGGTGTCATGACTTCAGTCCACCGGCGGACAGCCCCTCAACGATCCGACGCTGGAAGATGAGCACCATGATGACCAAGGGGATCGTCATGATGACGCCGGCAGCCATCTGTGTGCCGAATGGGGTGTTGAACTGTGAGGATCCGGTGAACTTCGACAGCATCACCGTCGCCGGCTGCATCTTCGGGTCGTTGATCATCGTCACGGCGACGAGGAACTCGTTCCATGCGCCGATGAAGACGATGATGGCGGTGGTGAAGATTCCCGGGGTGGCCAGCGGCAGGATGATCTTGCGAAATGCCTGCGGTGGGGTGCAGCCGTCAACCATGGCGGACTGCTCGAGTTCGTCGGGCATCTGCTTGAAGAACGTCGTGAGGTTCCACACCGCCAGCGGCAGTGAGAACGACAGATCCGGGATGATCATCGCCTGATAGGTGTTGATCCAATGCCATGCTGAGAAGTTCTTCAGCAGCGGCACGATGATCGCCACCAGCGGGAACATCGACGTCGCGATGACCAGGACGAGGAACACCCCCTTGCCTCGAAACTCCAGACGAGCCAGCGCATAGGACGCAAAGGTCGCAATGAGCAGCGCAACGATCGTCACACTGATGGAGACGATGGCGGAGTTGCCCAGGGCGCGCAGGAAGTTGTTCCCGGGAGCGAAGACGGCTCGGTAGTTCTCCAACGAGGCGTGTCGCGGCCACCACGTGTTCTCGAAGATTTCCCTGTCGGGCCGCAACGAGGACACCAGCATCCAGTAGAACGGCGCCAGACAGTAGATGATGATGAGGGCGATCCCGATGACCGAGAAGACCTTCCCGGCACCGCCGCGTTTCTTCCCGGTCATGCCTGTGTCGCCACCCGGTTGCGTGATGGCTGCGTTCGCATCAGCTGTCGTGGTGCTCATGCCGAGACTCCTTTCCCATCAGCACGACGTCCGGCAGCCTTGCGCTCCCGAAGTGTGGTGGGGCTGCCACCGTTGACGAAGCTGTATGCCTTGACCTTGTGATGACGCTCCTGCCTGCCCGCCCCGGTGATGTCGGCTCCCAGAATCTTGATGAATGCGAAGACGATGATGAACACGTAGAGGAACAGCAGCAGTGCATATGCCGCCGCGGCACCGTAGCGCAGGTTGGAGGCCTCGTCCTGAACGAGCATGGACAGCGTCTCCACCGAATTCTTGCGTGGGCCGACGAGGATGTACGGCAGGTCGAACATGCGCAGCGCGTCCAGGGTGCGGAACAGGACGGCGACGACGAGGGCCGGCTTGACCAGGGGCAGGGTGATGGAGGTGAACCGTTTCCACACCCCAGCGCCGTCCATCTTGGCCGCCTCGTAGACCTCCTCGGGAATTACCTGCAGACCAGCCAGGGTGAGCAGACCGATGTAGGGAGCCGTCTTCCACACGTCGGCGATGATGATGGACCACTTGGCCGACCAATCACCCGAGGCCCACATGATGTGCTGGCCCAGGATGGCGTTGGCGATACCGTTCTGGTTGAAGATCCAGCCCCACAGGATCGCCGAGACGGCGGTAGGGATGGCCCACGGGACGAGGATCGCGGCACGCACCACGCCTCGTCCAGCCATCGCCTTGTGCATGATGAGGGCCATGATGACGCCCAGCACGGTCTCGAGGAGCACGGTCACCACACCGAAGAGCGTGGTGTTGAGGAAGGCATTCCAGAACCGGTCACCCCCTCCGGTGAAGATGTCGGCATAGTTGCGCAGACCGACGAACGGCTCGGTGTCGTTGACGAATCCGGTCTGGGGGTCCAGGCCGGGCTGGCCATGCAGGGACTGGTACAACGACTGGAAGACCGGTACGACGATGACGATCGTCAGGACGAGCAGTGTGGGTGCGATGAGGAGCAGGGCCAGACGCTCCTGGGACCGAGCTCGTGCCGATCGTTTTCGTGACGCAGTTGTTGAGGACATGGGTGGCCTTTCCGGAGGCATGATCGCTGTCAGAAGAATCAGACGCGTGTGCAGCGTGGGGCAGCTCGAGCGAGCCACCCCTGGGCACGTGCTCAGTTCTTGATGATGGACTTCAGCGAGTCGTTGAGTGTGGCGACGACGTCCTCTGCGTTGCCGCCATCCTTGATTGCTGGGTAGACGGCGTCCTGAACGGCAGCTGTGACGTCACCGTAGTTGACCACACGCGGGCGTCCCTTGGCCTTGTCCAGGGAGGCTTTGAGCGGCGGCAGGTAGGGCAGTTCCTTGACGTTGGCCTTGTCGGAGTACAACGAGCCGAGGATCGGGGCATTGCTGAGCTTGTCGACGTTGTACTGCTGGGTCTCCTTGCTGGTCCACCATGTGATGAACTTCAGTGCCGTGGCCTTGTTCCTGCAGTTCGTGGAGATTGCGCAGTTGTGGCCTCCCAGGGTGGCGACGTACTTGTTGCCGTCGATGGATGGCATGGGGGCGACGTCGAACTTGTCGGTGCCGAGGTTCTTGACGTTGTTGGAGTACTGGTAGGGCCACTGGCGGTAGAACAACAGTTTGCCGGACTCGAAGGCGCCGCGGCCGTCCTCCTCCTTCCACTCCAGCGCCTCCTTGGGGATGACGTTGCTCTTGAAGGCGTCGATGACGAACTGGATGGCCTTGACGTTCTTGTCGTGGTACGTGGAGTCTCCCAGGACGACCTTGCTCTGATCGTCGACGATGGCTCCGCCCATGGTGTGGATGAACTCGGAGATGTTGCAGGTGAGACCTTCGTACTTGTTCCACTGGCCGCCGATCCCGCCGATGTCGGCATGGCCGGGCAGTCTGCGCACGGCCTCGATGGCGCTGAGCAGCTCGTCCCATGTCGTGGGGACCTTCTTGACGCCAGCCTGGTCGAGCAGGTCCTTGCGGTAGTAGAGCAGGGAGGCATCGGTGACGTAGGGCATGGCGTACATGTTGTCGCGGTACAGGCCGGTCTCCCACACGCTGGGGATGATGTCGGAATTCTTCAACTTGTCAGCCGGCAGCTGCATGACCCATCGATTGGCGGCGAACTCGGCGACCCAGACGAGGTCCAGGGAGATGACGTCGTAGGCGTCCGACTTGGTCTGGGCACTGTTGACCAACGAGCTGCGCTGTTGATCGGCCTCGGAGGACAGCTCGATGAGGGTGACCTTCTCGTCGGGATATTTCCTGTTCCACTCGTCCAGACGTTTCTGGACCATGCCGCTGGAGAAGTCCTTGCCCTGGGCGTAGTTGATGGGGCCGGTGCCGGAGAAGTCCTGGGAGTCGGCGGCACTGCCGGAATCGGAATCGTTGGAGCAGGCGGCCAGGGCGCCCAGTGCCAGGGCACTCAGGGATCCTTGAAGAAATGCTCGGCGGGAATGGCTCGTCATGTTCGTTTTCCTCCTTTGGAAAGCTCGAAGCTGGCGCAGCTGCTGCGCCGTCTCATCACCTCGCCGGAGTACTGGCGGGGCGATGAGCTTTGCCACTGCACAGAAAGATACTCCAGGTGGCTGGGTTGTGTGGCAGTTGTTTCGTACACCTTTGTGATTGCCTGTGCGGCATTCGAAGACGTTGCTCGATGAACCGATCACTCGATGGTGATGGGACTTGATACGGGTGCAGGATCGGTGACGATTCATGACGGGGCATGAGCGTCATCGCTCGGCTCACGGAGTACGTGATGAAAGCGAGGGCCCCAATCCACGTGGATTGGGGCCCTCGGTGAGTGCGCCGCCAGGGACTCGAACCCTGAACCCGCTGATTAAGAGTCAGCTGCTCTGCCAATTGAGCTAGCAGCGCTCACGAGGAGGAACATTACCGAACTTCATCGTGTTTGCAAAATCGAGGTGGCGACCGGGTGTACATGGATGTGCCTCCTGGGCGCCAGAAGCCCCGTGAAAGCCGCTATGACTAGGGCTTTCCTGCGCGTGCCGAGCGAATTCGGCGTTCTCGCAGCTGCTCGATCTCAGGTTTGTCCAGGGGTTCCAGGGTGGTGCCCAGTGATCGCTCCAGGAGAAAATCTGCCAGCTCGGGGTTGCGAGCCAGGATCGGTCCATGTGGGTAGGTGCCGATGACATTGCCCTGAATGGCACCCTCGGTGGTCCTGTCCCCGTTGCCCCACCCGATCTCGACGTCGGCCAGGGCCGTGGCATCCGTTCCCAGGGTGGTCCACCCGCCGTGGTTCTCGAATCCGGTGACGAGTGATTCGGTGCCGTCGGGCTTCGTCCAGTGATGCAGCACCTCGCCCACGGCTCGTTGTGGTCCGCGACGGGTCTGGACGTCGAGAAGGCCGAGACCCTTGATGATCTCGTCGTGCGCGCCGATGGTGAACGAGGAGCCGCAGATCTGGTAGCCAGCGCACACGGCGAAGAGCACGGCTCCACGGTCCAAGGCGGTGAACAGTCCGCCATCTGCCTTGAGTTGGCGCACAGCGGTGATCTGGGCGGTGTCCTCGCCGCCGCCGAGCAGGTAGAGGTCTGCGTCCGTGGGGACCGGCTCGCCGGGTTCGATCATCAGCAGTTCGGCGTCCAGGCCACGCCACTGGAGACGTTTCTGGCACACCACGGCATTGCCGTGATCGCCGTAGATGCCCAGCAGTGACTGGTACAGCAGGACGATCCTGGGGTGGTCGAGGCTCATATGTGTTCTCCCATCCGGCGTAGTTTCTGGAACGGGGTGTAGGTGGCCAGCACGTCGATGGGGTGGGGCTGGTCCCATCGTCCTTGCAGCAGAGGACAGACGAAGACGTCTGACAGGTCCTCGATGACGACGTGGTCGACCCCGGCGTACTCCAGTCGTACTCCCAGGTCCAAGGCCCGTGGCCCGGTGCAGATCACCGTTCGTCCGACCAGCTGCTCATAGTCGACGTCCCACAGCCAGGAGACGTCCTTGCCATCGGCCGCGACGGCGTCAATGGCGAGGATCAGGGGATCGGAGGTTGCCAGGGGCAGCGATTCCGTCCATCCTGCCGGGTTCTTCGACAGCATGAGGCGGACCAGGACGTCGTTGATGCTGGTCGTGGCATAGCGACCAGCTGGCGAGGAGACCTCGCGCATCCCCAGCAGGGCGTCGTAGGGGTCCACCCCCATCTCCGTTGCGGCGGCAAGTGCACAGGTTGCATTGGCAAGGTTGAATGATCCGGGAACGCTGATCTCGAGTTCATACTCGTGGCCGTCCTTGCGTATGGCCTTCTGGTCGTCCACCCACCAGTCGGCCTTGGGCTGGTGCAGCCCGCACTCCTCGCAGCGCCAACCGTTGTCGTCGTGCAGGAGGATCGATCCGCACTGCGGGCACAGCACCGAATCGGCCGTCCAGCGCGGTTTCGTGTCCACCCACACCGTCCGGTGTGCTGCCTGGGCGGCCCACACGATGAGTGGGTCGGCGGCATTGGCGACGACGGTGGGGCCTTCCTCGCCTGCCTCCTCCAGGGCTTCGCGCCATTCTCTCCCCAGGAAGGTCAACTCATGATTGCGATCGAGTTGGTCGCGGCTGAAATTGAGCAGGACCAGGACACACGGGTGACCTTGGCGCACCACATCGGCGACGACTCGCTCGTCGACTTCCAGAATGGCATTTCGTGCTTCCGGGGCTTGCCCCAAGGCGGAGACGATTCCAGCATGCAGATTGGCCCCGTCGGCGTTGGTGACGATGTCATCGGGTTCGATGCCGCGGCTCGCGTGAACCGCGGCGGTGAGGAAATGGGTCGTCGTCGTCTTGCCGTTGGTGCCGGTGACGGCCGCGATCTGGCGTGGCGCGATGAGCTCGGGGAATGCCTGTGGAGCCAAGGCCAGTGTGACCTTTCCCCTGATCGAGGATCCTGAACCCTTGCCGGCGAGACGGGAGGCTGATGCCGCGAGTCGTCCGATCATCAGCGCAGCGCGTAGCCGGAAGGACAGGCTTGGTTGCGGCGGCGCCTGAATCTGGGTGCTTGTCATGAGGTCCATCATCGCAGGCTTGCCGACTTCATGAATACTCACGTCACGGGTCTGGTGGTTTGGCGGCTTCGTGGAGCGGAAAAGTGTCTCAGGACAGTGGTCATGATGAAGGCTCTCCGGGTGGGTCGAGATGGAGGAAGTGGGTGGCGCCGGGGCTTTGACGCTGTTCATCATACCATGATATCGAATACATGTTTGACATTTTCGAATAAAAGTTCGACCATGGGGTCATGGCGATCACAGAACTGTCGGACAACGAGCCGTTGGTGACCCATGTTCCTGCGCTGGGGCATGACCTCATGGTGGAGGGGGATGTCACCGGGCATCCGGTGCATCCTCTGCTACGTCCTTTGTTTCCGGGAGGACTGCGTTCGGAGATCTACAGCCTCGACGGCGCATCGGACGTGGGTCTGGGGTTGCTCGTCAATGGATGGTGTGGAGTTGTCGGGATGCCGGAGTTGCAAGGTGCCCAGATGCGACGGTGGGGGGGTTGATGCGTCACGACTGGTCATGGTTTCGAGTCCCCGTGGTTGGCTGGCCACCGTCGCTGCTCTCGTGAAAGAGCTGGACGTGGTCTATGCCTGTGCGCCGCCCGTCATGTCGGTGCAGGCCTCTCGCAGGCTCGCCACCAGGCTCAGGGCCCGTCGGTCCACCTTGGTCATCTGCGGGGGATGGCCCAGTGCGGTCACACACATTGATGTGCGCACCATCGGATGGTGGAAATCGCAACAGGTAGGTCATTCTTCAGCGGTCCACGAGGTGGAGGTGACCGTCACGCGGCACCACTGGTCACGATCGGTAGTACTGGCTCGTGATGACCGCGGAGTGCATGGGATCTCGTCGGAACTGGTCGGAGGGATCCCGTCATGATGGGGAAACCCTTGCATGACCAGGTGGCGAGATGTGGCTGGCCAGGTCATGACGGGTCATGGGAACCTGAGGCGGGGGATGATCCGCGGTGTGTACTGGCGATCGGTGTGGATCGGCGATCCGGGGGGGGATGAGTTCGGAAGGGGGCCGGGATCAGATGGGATGGGCCCAAAAGGGATGGGTCCAGATGGGGTGTGGATGAGCGGACATGCAAAATCCGCGCCGCCCACATGGACGACGCGGATTACCTCGGGGTGGCTAACGGGACTTGAACCCGCGACCCCCTGGACCACAACCAGGTGCTCTACCGACTGAGCTATAGCCACCATGTTCCCGGTTGACCGGGCAACCCCGGTAGCGTAGCGAATTCGGCTCGTGTTGTGCAAGTCGCAGAAGCGTCACGCAGCCGAGGCGCAGCGGGGGAGTGGGTTTCCCGGCGTCCCCGTTCCGAGTGGGATCGTTTCGAGTGCGCCCGGGGTGTGCTCGAGGGGGCTCGGTTGCTGCACCCGGATCAGTGTCCGGCTGAACGGGGACCCGCGTTTGGCTGAACGGAACCAGACCGAGCCGGTGTCCCGATCCCACCCATGCCACTCCGGGACATTCGTCCGGGTCGCTGTCTCAGCGTCCCGCTCCGGTGAGCAGGCCCTGATACTTGGCGGCAATCTCCTTGCACTGCTGCGAGTCCGGCCCAGGAGCCGCAACCATGACGGCCTCGCGCCAGAACATGAGCTCTTCGATCGATTCCTGGATGTCGGCAAGGGCCCGGTGATTTCCCTGCTTGGCCGGGGTGTGCTTGAAAGCGGTCGGGTACCAGCGACGTGCGAGTTCCTTGATCGAGGAGACGTCAACATTGCGGTAGTGGACGTAGGCCTCCAGCTCGGGCATGTCCTTGGCCAGGAAGGATCGATCCGTACCGATCGTGTTCCCGGCCAACGGAGCCTTGCGCGGTTCCTTGACGTGGCTGGTGATGTAGTCCATCACCTGCTGCTGAGCGTCTGCCATCGTCGCCCCGGAATCGAGCTCGTCGAGCAGACCCGAGTGGGTGTGCATTCCCCGGACGAAATCGTTCATGTGCTCCAGCCACTGCGGTTCCGGCTTGATGACGACGTCAACTCCCTCGCCCAGTACGTTGAGCTGGCCGTCGGTGACGAGCGCCGCCACCTCGATCAGTCCGTCGTGGGCCAGATCCAGCCCGGTCATCTCACAGTCAATCCACACCAACATGTCATTCACATGGTCCAGACTAGTTGGTGTGGCTGATTCACGGCGTGGCGCAGGAGCCGATCTCGTGACGTCGGGGATTGCTGGGATACACGGCAGGGCTGCTGGGAAGCGATGTGGAGGATCGCGGAGGACCAGCGAGGACGGTGTCACGAAAAGTCGATACACTTGACGAGCCGGGCCCGGTAGCTCAGCGGATAGAGCAGCAGCCTTCTAATCTGTCGCGCGTGGGTTCGATTCCCACCCGGGCCGCCACATGACATGCACGACGTGGCACCCCCGCGGTCCATCGTGCACCAGACCATGACCGCCCAGTACGTCCAGCACGTCACGGTGCCGAGCGTCTCGCACACAGCTTGTAGGGTGGGGGCCATGTCTGGCCTGGATCCTGTGCAACCCCGCGACGCCTGGTGGCGTCGTGTCCTGGGCAACCCGTGGACGTGGGCCGTCGTCGTCATGATCGTCCTGTCGATCCTCACACTCGGCGACACGTATTCACTCCTCAGCCGCGACACCACCGTGGAGGTCGAGGGCAAACAACTCGTCTCGCCGGGAATCACCGATCTGTCCTTCAAGAAGGCCATCCACTATGCCTGGCCCACCGCAGCGGTGTGGTCGGCGCTGTTCATCCTGCTCGACCGATACCGCACCAAGCATTTCCCGATCTGGTTCATCGCGTTCTCCTGGGGTGGCTCGATGGCCTGCTGGGCAAGCATGTACGTCAACACGTGGATGGCCTCGATGCTCTCCGTCGACGGCGGTGTCGACCCGTCTGCCGGAGCTGGCCCGGCAATCTTCTCCGCACCCTTCGTCGAGGAGTTCTTCAAGGCCACGATCCTCTTCATCCTTGCTGCCGTCATCGGCCCCACGTTGACCTCGGCCGTTCAGACCGTGAGCCTGGCCGGATTGTCGGCCATCGGTTTCGCCTTCGTCGAGAACATCGTCTACTACGCTCGAGCCGACAACTACGCCAGCGTCACCATCGACGCAGGAGATCCCGAGGCCGCCCTGAGACAGATGGTCGTACTGCGAGGTGCGCTCACCTCATTCGGCCACCCACTTTTCACCTCGATGACTGCTCTGGGCCTGGCCTTCGGTCTGCGAGCCCGCAGTCGCATCGTGCGCGTCATGGCGCCACTCACCGGTTTCGTCATGGCCGTCATGGGGCACATGGCCTTCAACGGGCTGTCCTCGACCCGCAATCTCGATGAGCTTCGACCGTACTGGTGGGTCAGCGTGACCATCGTCATGATCTTCATCCTCGGCCTGGTACTTCGGTTGGTGGCGGAAGGACGCATGATCGCCCGTCGCCTCGATGACTACGCCGTCATGGGATGGCTTCCCGCGCGAGTCGGAGAGGTCGTCTCCGTTCTGCATCGACGCTGGTGGATCAGTGCCGTCGCCCTGAGTCACGGAATCAGGTGCTGGTGGCAGACCTTGACGTATCTACGGCGCACCACCGAACTTGCCTATCTGCGGGATGCGGAGGTTCGTGGTCTTGCAGCGAACTCGACGGCACGGCAGGCCCGTCTGCTCGCCGAGATCCGGGGGCTCTCGGCGATGGCCGTCATCGAATCACGCGGTGCCCGGCTCGTCAAACCACATCTGCCACGGTGGCTGGTGGAGTACTTCCATCCGTCCTCGGGCACGTCGATTCCGGCCATGGGTCGCGAATCGGCCCGGTGAAACCTCCCCTCGAGCTGCTGAGGGTGATTCCGGTTTCCGGACCAAGCACGTTTCCTGATCACGGCGCGAGGCCATGTGTGCGGAGGACGAGGTGCAATGACGCCTCATCAAAGACGGTGATTCGGCGCGAGGTCATGTGCGCAGGGGCGAGGACCGGGACAGAACGTCGCTTCGCCCCGTTCCTCGCAAGGAGAATCAGGGGAGGAGAATCAGAACAGACCCGATACCCTTGGGTACAAGGATCCCCACGCTGATTCTCGTGAAGGTTGTGACGATGGGTACCCAGGAACTGTTGGCCGAGCTGAGCGGGTTGCGCTCCGATCTGGACCAGGTGCGCTTCCCCCTTGACCTGCCACAGGTCGAGACGGCTCGTGCCTCGGCCGAGTCGATTCGTCATCAACTCGATGACTACGTCATCTCGCGTCTGGAGACCATCGACGCCCCGCTGCTGGCCGTCGTGGGAGGGTCGACTGGTGCTGGAAAGTCCACCTTGGTGAACTCCCTGGCGGGCCGGCCGGTCTCCACCCCCGGGGTCATCCGCCCCACGACGACCTCACCGGTACTCGTCCACCATCCTGATGACGCCCAGTGGTTCACCGACAGAAGGATCCTGCCGGGGCTGGTGCGCACCGAACAGTCCACTGGCGACTCGACCAGCGTCCATCTCGTCGCCGAACCCTCCCTGCCACGTGGCCTGGCCCTGCTCGATGCCCCAGACATCGATTCCGTCGTCGCCGCCAATCGTCAACTGGCTGCCCAGCTCCTGCAGGCCGCCGACCTGTGGCTCTTCGTCACCTCCGCCGCGCGATACGCCGACGCCGTTCCGTGGGACTTCCTGCACGAGGCCGCCGGACGCCATGCTGCCGTCGCCGTCGTCTGTGATCGGGTGCCACCGGCAGCCATGCGAGAGGTGCCAGCGCATCTGGGCCAGCTCATGACCTCCCGCGGTCTTGCCGAGTCGCCGCTGTTCGCCATCCCCGAGACCGTCACCGATTCCGAGGGGATGTTGCCCGACCAGGCCATCGCCCCGATTCGCTCGTTCCTGGCCGGGCTCGCCGCCGACCAGGATCAACGTCGTGGCGTCGTCCTGCAGACCCTTGCCGGATCGATTCGGTCCATGTGCGAACGAACCCCACAGATCGCCGACCACCTCGACGACCAGGCCCTCACCCTGCAGCGGTTGCGTACCGACGCCGCCAACCAGTTCGACGAGGCACGGCGCCAGATCTCGGTGCAGTCGGCCGACGGCACCCTGTTGCGCGGTGAGGTGCTGGCACGCTGGCACGAGTTCGTCGGCACCGGTCAGTTCATGCGCGCCATGGAGGAGAAGGTGTCATGGTTGCGCGACCGCGTCGTCGGTGCGATCCGGGGTACGCCGCCCGAGGCCGACAAGGTGAGTGTCGCCGTCGAGTCCGGTCTGGCCGCGCTGGTGCGCTCCGAGACCGATGCCGCAGCAGAACGTGCCGTCGGTGCGTGGGACTCCTCACCAGCTGGCCGCGCCGTCCTGCAGCACTCCTCCGACCAGCTGGGACGGGTACAGCCCGATTTCGACGACCGCGTGGAGCGGGCCATCCGTGACTGGCAGGGTGACGTCATGGAGCTGGTCGCGGGGGAGGGGATGAACAAGCGCTCCCGAGCCAGGTTCATGGCCCTGGGCGTCAACGGTGTCTCGGTGGCCCTCATGATGCTCGTCTTCGTCCACACCGGCGGGCTCTCGGGTGCTGAGGCCGGTATCGCTGGTGGGTCAGCGGTCGTCGCCCAGCGACTGCTCGAGGCGATCTTCGGTGACGACGTGGTACGCAAGCTTGCCGACATGTCCAAGGATGCGCTTGACGAGAGGGTTGCCCAGGTCGTCGATGCCGAGGCGGCACGCTTCGACGATGCCTTGGCGGACTTCGACGTGCCCACCCAGGTGGCGGACCAGCTTCGGTCCCGAGTGGCCGCGATCATCGACGTGCTCACCAGCGCAGACCTCGACGTGTCCCCTTCCACGGCTCAGCTGGGTGCCGCGCCTGACTCGACACAGTCCGCTACCCCCATTGCTCGTTCCCGACAGGAGGAGACACGCCCCGAGCTCCCGGACTCCCGGGTGCCCGAGGATCGGGATGGGCGCGCACGTGAGGAGGAGCGCTGATGGCCTTTCGACGCCGGGACCTCACCGATGAGGTCCGAGATCTCGACCGAGCGGTCGATCTGTGCCGGGGGCGCATCGATGATGACGTGCAACGACGTGCCCAGGCGGTCACCCACCACGCAGATCAGCGTCTCGCCTTGTCAGGGGGCTACACGGTGGTGGCCTTGGCAGGAGCGACGGGGTCGGGCAAGTCCAGCACCTTCAACGCGCTTGCCGGCCATGAGTTCGCCGAACCGGGGATTCGTCGTCCAACGACCTCACAGGCGCTGGCCGCCTACTGGTCCGACGTACCACCGACGCAGTTCCTCGACTGGCTCCAGGTGACGCGCCGGGTTCAGGTGCCCGAGAGGGACGCGTTCGACGGGCTCGTCCTGCTCGATCTTCCCGATCACGATTCCACCGAGGTATCGCACCAACTGGAGGTTGACCGTCTCATCACGATGGTCGATCTCATGGTGTGGGTCGTCGACCCGCAGAAGTACGCCGATGCCGCCCTGCATGACGGGTACCTGCGTGGTCTGTCCAGCCACAGCGCGGTGATGACGGTGGTGCTCAACCAGATCGATCGGCTCACCGACGAGCAACGCACCTCATGCATTCGTGACCTGCGCCGCATCTTGGACGACGAGGGGCTGATCAAAACCGAGATCCTGCCGGTGTCCACGGTGACCGGGGAAGGCATGGGTCAGCTGCGCCAGCACCTTGCCGAGGTGGTGTCGAGCCGGACTGCAATGGCGAACCGGCTCGAGGCCGACATCTCTCGGGTGGCCCAGCAGATGCGTGGTCAGGTCGGCGATGGCGGTGCCACGACCGTGTCTGGTCGGCAGGCCGACGAGCTGCTGGACTCCCTGTGCCTGGCTGGCGGTGTTGACGTGGTCGTCGATGCCGTCACCGATGCCACTCGGCGCCGGGGGATCGCTGCCACCGGGTGGCCTGTCGTGTCCTGGTTGGTGAAGTTGCGTCCGGACCCACTGTGCAGGCTGCACCTCACGGCGGGCAGCAGCTCGGATCGGAGGAGGCGCAGGACGACGCGGGCAGCCAGGAAAAACATCAAGCCTATCGACGTGCAACGTACCGCACTGCCGTCGCGATCCGGGGTGGCCTCGGCCAAGGTCGACAATGCCCTGCGTGCCATGTCCGACGACGTCAGCCTTGGCCTGCCTCAAGGCTGGGCGCAATCGGTGCGCCGTGCAACGACTGCGCATCGCGACGATCTGGCCGATGAGGTTGACCGGGCGATTGCCACCACCGATCTGGGCATGGGTGAGGGACTCTGGTGGCGCCAGATCATTCGTGTGCTGCAGTGGCTCCTCATCATCATGGTGGTCGTGGGCCTGGGATGGCTTCTCGTCGATCTGGTACTGGCATATCTGCAGATGCCTCCCCTTCCCGCAGTGAGGTGGCATCGATTCCCGATGCCCACGTGCCTGGTCGTGACAGGAGCTGCCTGCGGTGTGGTCGTGGGGCTGGTGAGCCGGGCTGCGGTGGAGGTGTCGGCACGGCATCGCGGCCACACGGTGCGGGCGCGCCTTGTCGATTCCGTCGAGGAGGTCGCCGAGCGGCTCGTCATTGCCCCGGTGGAGGATGAGCTGCATCGGCGCAACGAGGCTCGAGGGGTACTCAGGAAACTGTGAGTCATGGCGGGAAGGCCCCACAACATATGACCCGTGCAGCAGGTGGCCTGTGCAGCGGGTGATACGTGCAGCAGCTGAGGCTGGTTGTCCACAACCGCCGTACTGCGAACCGTCCGCTGTCCACAGATGTGATTGCCCATGTCCGGTTCTCGCTCGGCACCACGACAACTGGTGATGAGTGGAGAGGAGCTCACATGGATGCCAATGTCTCGTTCAGTGGAAACCTGGGTACCGACGTCGACTACGTCGAGGGGAGGGGATGGTGTGCCGCGCGTTTTCGCGTGGCGCACACTCCCAGGCGTCTGGTCGATGGAACATGGGTCGACGGCAACACCACATGGTTGACGGTACGTACCAGCGGTCGGCTGGCCAGGAATTGCCGCGACAGTCTCGTCAAGGGTGACCCCATCATCGTCTCAGGGCGTCTGCGCACCAAGGTGTGGCGCGATTCCGACGACAACGAACACGAGAGTCTGGCCATCGTCGCCTCATCGGTGGGGCACGATCTGGCTCGCGGATGTTCTGAATTTCGACGTGTGACGCGTGATGGCTCCAGCAATGCCTCGGATGTCGCCAGGACTGCGACCGACGGTACAGATGGTGGAATCACGATGTTGGACAGTGCGAGGACCGGTGAGCAGGAGATGGCTCCCTCGTCGCTCATGGCTGCGGCGAGCTGAGACCATCGGGGCGCTGCCAAGTACTCGTGGTCCAGGGGTGAGGCTTCGGGACGTACCAACGTCAGTAGTGGTGTGAATGGCACTGGTGTGGGGTCATCCCCGTGTGCGGGCGAGGGGAGTGAGATCAGTGGCCTAACATGTGCACGGCTGGCATACTTGCCAGCGGTTGTGCAGGCCGTTGCGCGACCTTGTCCATCCTGAAGGAGAGTGTCAATGGCGGAGTTCATCTACACCATGCACAATGTGCGCAAGGCGGTGGGCGACAAGGTCATTCTCGACAATGTCACCCTGTCGTTCTTCCCCGGCGCCAAGATCGGCGTCGTGGGCCCCAATGGTGCGGGTAAGTCCACCATGCTCAAGCTCATGGCCGGCCTCGACAAGCCAAACAATGGTGACGCGGCACTGGCCAAGGGTGCCACGGTGGGCATCCTGTTGCAGGAGCCCCCGCTCACCGAGGACACCACGGTGCGCGAGAACGTCGAGGAGGCAGTGAGCGACGTCAAGCAGAAGCTTGATCGCTTCAATGCAGTCTCGGCTGCCATGGCCGATCCGGACGCCGACTTCGATGCGCTCATGGCTGAGATGGGCGAACTGCAGACCGAACTCGACAACACGAATGCCTGGGATCTGGACACTCGTCTCGAGCAGGCGATGGATGCCCTGCAGTGCCCGCCCGGTGACACTCCGGTCAACGTGCTCTCCGGTGGAGAGCGTCGCCGCGTGGCCCTGTGCAAGCTCCTGCTGGAGCAGCCGGACCTGCTGCTGCTCGATGAGCCCACCAACCACCTTGACGCCGAGTCGGTGAACTGGCTTGAGGGACACCTCAAGACCTATCCGGGTGCCGTGCTCGCCGTCACCCACGATCGCTACTTCCTCGACAACGTTGCGGAGTGGATCTGCGAGGTCGACCGCGGTCAACTGCACCCCTATGAGGGCAACTACTCCACGTACCTGGACACCAAACGTCAGCGACTGCAGATCGAGGGCAAGAAGGACGCCAAACGCGCCAGGATCCTCGAGAAGGAGCTGGAGTGGGTACGGTCCTCGCCCAAGGCACGGCAGGCCAAGAACAAGGCTCGCCTGGCTCGTTACGAGGAACTGGCTGCCGAGGCCGAGCGCAACCGCAAGATCGACACCGCCGAGATCAACATCCCACCGGGTCCGCGTCTGGGCAATGTCGTGCTGGAGGCCGACAAGCTGTGCAAGGGATTCGGTGACCGAGTCCTCATCAAGGACCTCTCGTTCACCTTGCCGCGCGCTGGGATCGTTGGTGTCATTGGCCCCAACGGCGTCGGCAAGACGACCTTGTTCAAGACGATCGTCGGTCTGGAGGAGCCCGACTCGGGCAGCCTCAAGGTGGGCGAGACCGTCCAGTTCTCCTACGTCGACCAGAATCGTGCCGGCATCGACCCCGACAAGAATCTGTGGGAGGTCGTCTCGGACGGTCTGGACTACATCAAGGTCGGCAACTTCGAGGAGCCGTCGCGCGCCTACGTGGCCAGTTTCGGGTTCAGGGGCCCCGATCAGCAGAAGCTCGCCAAGGTACTCTCCGGTGGTGAGCGCAACCGGCTGAACCTGGCCCTGACCCTCAAGCAGGGCGGCAACGTCCTCCTGCTTGACGAGCCCACCAACGACCTCGACGTCGAGACCCTGTCCAGCCTCGAGGACGCCCTGCTCGATTTCCCCGGCTGCGCCGTGGCCATCAGCCACGATCGTTGGTTCCTCGACCGCGTCGCCACCCACATCCTCGCCTGGGAGGGTGAGGACGAGGACGGGACCCCGCGCTGGTTCTGGTTCGAGGGCAACTTCGCCGACTACGAGGCCAACAAGATCGAACGCCTCGGACCGGAGGCAGCCCGCCCGCATGCCTCGCGACACCGTCGCCTCATGCGTGACTGAGGATTCCACGCCTGACGCGTGGCGCGCTCGAGGGCGGGGCGGCGAACTCCTCGACCTGGGGCACCATGCCAAGCCTGGACGGGTGATTTGTTCGGGGCAGGTGGTGCTTCCCGGGGGTGGGCCGACGTGTCGGTCCCACCCCCGGAACTCGTCTCCTTCCCCGAATTCGCTGACTCGGTGTGACCCATCCTCGTTGTGCCCCATCGGATCGTGGCGCGGACGTTGCCCGTCCTGTCAATCCAGCTCAGCGGGATCTCGGACTGGTCCACCGCTGGGACACGTCCCGTCCCCCGTGGAGCCCAGTCCCGCATGGAACCATCAGATCCTTGCACCGGGCATGGAGGATGTCGTGGGTGGAGTCCCCGTCCCGCGTGGAACTGTCACTGTGGGAGATGTGAGGCCAACAGCTCTGCCAGGGTGAGGGCCCGTCGCCCGGCCAGCTCCGAGGTCTGGCGTCGGCACGAGAAACCGTCGGCCAGGATGATCGCCTCGGGACCAGCCTCCTCGATCGCTGGTAGCAGGTCGTGTTTCGCCACGGCCATCGAGAACTCGTAATGACCCTTTTCGACACCGAAATTGCCGGCGTAGCCGCAGCATCCACCGACGACTCGCAGCTCGGCACCGGCAGCTCGCAGCAGCTCGGCGTCCGGGCCGAAGCCCAGCACCGAGGCGTGATGGCAGTGTGGCTGGGCCACGATGACATGTCCGGCCAACGACGGCGGTGCCCATCGGGCAGCCTGCAACATCTCGGCCAAGGTGTGGACATTGCGTGCGACCACCTCGGTGCGAGGATCGTCGCCCACCAGATCCAGGGCGTCCGAACGCCACACTGCAGTGCACGACGGCTCCACACCAACCACCGGGATTCCGGTCTCGGCCAGCGGGCCCAGCACGTCCAGCGCCGCGCGCAACCGGCGCCGAGCCGTGTCCAGCTGGCCGGTCGTGATCCACGTCAACCCGCAACACGCCTCGTCGGCGAGCACCTCGGGGGCATAACCGGCGTTCGCCAGCACCGCCACCATCGCTGCGAGGTCACACCCCTCCAGACGATCGGAGAACGAATCCACCCAGATGACGACTCGTCCGTGCGGGGCCTGTTGTCCGTGCGGGGCCTGGGAGACGTCCCGTCCGGAACGGACCGCCTGGGCAGAGCTCGTGCGATGCTCAGGGGGCATCTCGCGGCGTACCGAGCGTCGGAACCGGGGGAGTGGCCGTCGCTGGTCCACCCCAGCCACCCACCGCGCCAGGCGAGTGATCGGCGGTACCGAGAGCACGGCATTGGCCGTGCGAGCCAGTCCGGGGATGGCATCCATCATGCGTTCCCACCGTGGCAGCTGCCCCATCGTCCAGTGCGAACGAGGACGCAGACGGTGCCGATACTTTTCGTACAACACCCGCGAGCGGTACTTGGCCATGTCTATCCCGGTGGGACAGTCTCGGGAACACCCCTTGCAGGCCATGCACAGGTCCAGGGCCTCGGCCACCTCAGGTGAGTTCCACCCGTGCACCAAGGTGCCGTTGACCATCTCCTGGAGCACCGTTGCCCGGCCACGGGTGGAGTCCTTCTCCAGGCCGGACGCCTGGTGGGACGGGCACATCACCCCACCAGCCCCGGAATTGTCGGCGATGCACTTGCCCACGCCGGTGCACTGGTGCACGGCTGCGGCGAAGTCGGGATGACTCAAGGTCAGCGGTGAGGTGCGGGCCTGGTGCACCCGGATGTTCTCCTCCACGGGATGCGGATCCACCAGCACACCCGGATTCATGATGTTGTGCGGGTCGAAGATGTGCTTGATGCCGGCGAACAGGTCCAATGCCTCGGGGGAGTACATCGTCGGCAGCAGAGCGGAGCGGGCCCGCCCGTCACCATGCTCACCAGACATCGAACCGCCGTGACTGGCCACCAGCTCGGCTGCTGCCGTGACGAACTGCTTGTAGCGTGCCGGGCCGTCCGGCTCGTCCAACGGGTAGTCGATGCGACAGTGCACGCACCCTTCACCAAAGTGGCCGTAGGGCAGTCCGTGCAGGTCGTACTCGGCGAGCAGGCGGTCAAAGTCGCGCAGATAGGCTCCGAGCCTCTCCGGTGGGACGGCGGCATCCTCCCAGCCGGCCCAAGCCGGTTTTTCCAGTGAGACGCCTGCCAACCCGGCTCCGTCGGCCCGGATCCGCCACAGTGCGGCAGCCTCGCGTTCGTCGGTGACGACCCGCCCGTCAAGCGCGTTCGAGGCCGAGACCAGAGCGTTGGCGTCCCGGCGAGCCTGGGCATTCGAGTCCGCCCGCAGCTCCACGAAGATCCAACCGTCCCCGCGGGGCAGATCGGGGACGGGCTTGCCGGACCGGGCGACGACGTCGACGATCCGGCGACCGAATCCCTCACAGGCCACCGGGTGGAACGGCAGCAGGGCGGTGATGGCGTCGGCAGCCTCGGCCATCGAGGCGTATCCCAGGGCCACCGTGATGCTGCACGGACGTTCCGCCACTAGGGACACGCATGCCTCGGTGACGATACCCAGGGTCCCCTCGGTGCCCGCAATGAACTTGGCCATGTCGCGGTGGTTCTCCGGCAGCAGGTGTTCCATGGAGTAGCCGGACAGTTGCCTGGAGAAGGAACCGAACTGGGTGCGAATCGTGCCCAGATTCCTCTCGACGAGGGCGCTGACGCGGTCACTGGCCCAATCACTCGACGCTGCGGCGGCCAGAGGTTCGACCTCACCGCTGGCGATGACCAGACGGGCGCTCTCGATCGTGTCCGCGGTACGACCGTATGCCAGGGCACGCGGTCCACAGGCGTTGTTGCCGATCATGCCGCCGATCGTGCACCTGCTCGAGGTGGAGGGATCCGGCCCGTAACGCAGGCCAAGCGGTCGCAGCACTCGTTGCAGCTGTTCCTGGACCACTCCGGGCTGCACCCGGACACATCTGTGCTCGACGTCGACGTCGGTGATCTCGTCCGATGATCCCCGGGCCCACGGCGTTGCCGGCGCAACTGGTACCTGCTCCGCGTGAGGTGATTGGCAGACCCACCGCTGAAGCAGCTTGGCACAGGGCACGCACCTGAGCCTCGTCATGCGGATGCACCACCGCTGCAGGTACGACGCGGTAGATCGACGCATCCGAGGAGTACAGGGCACGTGCCAGACGTGAGTCGTCAACCTGGATGTCGGGATCCAGGTGGCGCAACTCTGCGCGAAAATCAGCCAACTGTTCGGTGTGGGATGCGGTTGCTGTCATGACGGAAGTCTGGCACGACGGTGGCAGAGGGCGTCCGTCCGACCGTCATGAGACCGTTGCCTCAGGTCGGCATGGCTGTGGTGTACGGTACCTTGTTCTGGACACGTCACGGCCGAGGTCGACGATGGAATTCCCGTCCGGCCTGGGCGTCAAACAGGTCACGACACGATTTCAGACACGTCGGCACGTTGCACGCTGTGACGTCGACCTCAGCCCTCGGCTGGGTCTCACCCAGCTGTCAGATCTCGGCTGTGAGGATGGCCTGCATGACCCGCCCGACGGCATTGAGGTCCTCGGGATCGACGATGTCGATGAGGATTCTGCGCATGGCGCGGATGTGATGAGGTGTTGCCTGTTCCACCACGGCCTGGCCGCGCTCGGTGATGCTCGCCGCGACACCACGGCGATCGTGTGGATCGGCGGTGCGGCTCACCAAGCCGTCGACCTCCATGCGCGAGATCGTCTGGACGAGGCAGGATCGGGTCTGCCGCACCAGATCTGCCAGGGTGGTCATGCTCAATCGTCCCTCGGGAGCCGTGGAAAGATTCGCGAGGATCTCGTACTGGGTGAAGTCCAGCCCGTCGAGGCGTAGCTGCTCGTCGAGGTAGGAGGCCAGGCGGTGGGTGCCGGCCAGCCAGCTGCGCCAGATGAGTTCCTCCTCGGCACTCAGCGCCGGTACCGTGTCGGTCGTCCCCTGCCCGGGTGAGGACATGCTCTGTGCCGAGTCGGTCTCGACCGCCTCGGCGCCGAGATTTCCCCGTGACTCAGGTGTCGATTGCATACCACCCAGCGTATTGGATGTGGATTGCGCAGGGTATATCCTTCGGTGAACTTTGGAGGAAAATTATTCCCACATCGGCAGAACCGAGTCGTGTTCTGTAGGTATTCTGCAAGCAGGATTGGAGCCGTTGTCGGAAATCTCCAGCCGTGGATGCCCTATCGTGAAGGCTCGTTGGCATCCCACGTCCGGGAAGGATATCGCAGGGTATGAGTCTGCAAGAGGAGCTGTCCGCTGCTGCTGCCCAGAATTTCGGGGCCATCCTGGATCGCCAGGCCGACGCGCACCCCGATCACGTGGCATTCCTCACCCCGGTCGGGGGGTCCGATGAGCCCAACGAGTGGGTTCCGCTGACCTTTGCCCAGTTTCGCCGGCAGGCCCATGACGTCGCCGCCGGCCTGCTGAGCCTGGGGCTGGGACGCCAGGACCGAGCAGCGATCATGTCGGGGACTCGCATTGAGTGGATCCTGGCCGACATGGGCATTTCATGTGCCGGTGGTGCCACGACGACGATCTACCCCAATTCCGGGCCGCAGGAGGCCTGCTACATCCTCGCCGACTCCGAGTCCAGCGTGTTCTTCGTCGACTCCTCGGCCAACCTTGCCAAGGCGTTGGGCAGTGATGACGTCGACGAGCACCTGCGTCACATCGTCATCTTCGATGATGATCGTCAGCTGAACCACGTCGACGACGACCGCGTCATCACCATGGATGAGCTTGTCGCCATGGGACGGCGTGCCCTGGCCCAGGACCCGGATCTGGTGCGTCGCACCATCGACGCGATCCAGCCCAGTGACCTGGCCACGATCATGTACACCTCCGGGACCACCGGGACCCCCAAGGGAGTGGAGATCGAACACCGCTCCTGGACGTACATGGGCGCCGCATGGAAGCACGGCGACTTCCTGCACCTGGGGGACACCCACCTGCTGTGGCTGCCGCTCTCCCATGCCTTTGGGAAGTGCCTGTTGGCCATCTGCTTCGAGATTGGGATCTGCCAGGCGATCGAACCGAGGATTCCGCGTCTTTCCCGCAGCCTAAAAGAGGTCAAACCATTTGTTCTGTGCGGTGTTCCGAGAATCTTCGAGAAGATCCGCTCGGGCGTCATGACGCAGTTCCCGGCTGGACGATTGAAATCCATGATTTCCCGTTGGGCCTTCGCCGTGGGAAAGGAAACCACTGCCTATCGGTTGGGCAGGAGAAGAATGCCACCCCATCTTGCGATCAAGCACCGCATTGCTGATCGGCTCGTCTTCTCCCGGTTGCGAGCCGGGCTGGGCGGCGTCGAGTTCATGGTCTCCGGTGGTGCCAAGCTGTCTCCTCAGGTGCAGGAATGGTTCTACTCGGCTGGAATCCCCATCGTCGAGGGATACGGGGCCACCGAGATGTGCGCCGTGGCGTTCTTCACCCCTCCCGGGAACGTGCAGTTCGGCACGGCCGGCCCGGTCTGCCCCGGCAATGAGACGAGAATCGCCGAGGACGGCGAACTGCTCGTCAGAGGGCCCATCGTCGCACGCGGCTACCACCACCTGCCGGAACTCACCGCCGAGGCATTCGAGAATGGCTGGTTCCACACGGGTGACATCGGCGAGTTCGACGAGCAGAACAATCTGTACATCACCGACCGCAAGAAGGACCTCATCAAGACCTCTGGGGGAAAGTATATTGCTCCCCAGAAGGTGGAGGCTTCGCTGGCGGCGAACATCCCATTGCTCTCCCAAGCGGTCGTCCTGGGAGAGGGGCACAAGTACATCGTCGCCCTGCTGGCCCTGGAGGAGAGGGCGGTCCTGCGGTGGGGACGTCGGCACGGAAAGTCCCGGGCCACCTATGCCGACCTCATTCGTGACCCGGAGCTCATCGCCGCCATGCAGGCTGGCGTCGATCGTGCCAACACCCGCTTGGAGCGCTGGGAGACCGTCAAGAGGTTCGCCATCCTCGACCACGACATGTCCAACAACAAGGATCTGGTGACGACGAGCCTCAAGGTGCGCCGTTCCGTCGTCGCCCAGCAGTTCCGTGACCTGTACGAGTCGCTCTACGAGACCGACGAGACCACTGCCTGAGCACACGCGTATCCTCAACCTCGCCAGCAGAACCGACGAGAAGGAGTCAAGGTGTCGTCAACTGGGCCGGTGAGAGTCGAGATTCCGCTGCGATGGTCCGACATGGACGCCCAGGGACACGTCAACAATGTGCGTATCTGGGAGCTGGTGCAGGAGGCCCGCAACCAGGCATTCATCCCCACCGAGGCTGCCCCGATGCTCGACAGCGGCATGGTGGTGGCCAGTCAGCGCGTCGAATTCGTGCAGTCCTTCGTCGTCGACGAGGAGCCGCTGCTGGTGGACGTGTGGTGCTCGACGGTGGGTGCAGCTCGAATCATCATGGAGTATGCGGCCCATCATCGCGGCACCAAGGTGGCGCGGGCCCTCACCGAGTTGTGCCCGTTCGACTTCGTTGCCGGCCGGTTGCGTCGCATGTACTCCCAGGAGAAGTCGGCGATGCTGGCCATGTCGGCCCCGGCCACGTCATGGCCGGCCCTGCCCGTGGTCGACGTGGCCGGGCGGACCGATGCGAATGACGTCGTCACCGTGCCGATTCGCTGGTCGGACGTCGACCGGTACGGGCACGTCAACAATGTGTCCCTGGCGGGGTACCTGCAGGAGGCGCGCATCCTGGCCACCACGGCGTGGTCACCGGCGATGAGGCGTGCAGGGGAGAATCTGTGGGTGGTGGCCCGGCAGGACGTTCGCTACGTCCGCCAGCTGCACCCCAGCACACAGCAGTGTCGAGTGCACACCGGGCTTGTCAGGTTGGGAACCTCCTCGATCACCCTGGCTGCCTCGGTGGAGGCACACGGTGACACCATCCTCAACTCGGCGGCAGTGCTGGTGTGCGTTGATCGTGCCACCGGCCGGGCAACCCCCATCGCGGAGGAGACGAGGCAGGTACTGGCGGCACACCTCGTCGCCCGGCCCTGAGCCCCCAGTCCGTCAGGACCCGGTGGACCCGCCGTCACGACCCGATGGCCCGGCAGTTCTGGGAGTCTCAGGTACGCCCCCTGAACCCTCCAGAGGCACTGCACGGCCTGGATCGGCACGGCACCGTCCAGAAGCAGCACTGTGCCGTCCAGGATTCGCACCGTGCGGGACCAGCATGGGCGTCGCCCGTGGTGGATGCGCAGGGCAAGGGACCTCAGAGTCGCACCCAGGCGGCAGCGTCGCGGGGCAGCAGGCCGTCGGTCAGGGGGATCGACGAGATGATGATCGTGTCGGTGTCCAACGGTACTGGAGCGGTACCGAAATTCACGACGCACCGCAGCCCGGCCCCGCCTCGTGAGTCCGCACCACGCTGGGACCCCGACGCGGGCTCCGGGAGCGTTGGCTCGCGTCGGAACGCGAGGACGTGCCCGGCCACTCCGGCCAGGGCAGGCCAACTCGTCTCGTCCTCCCAGGCCATTCGGCCTGCTCCCAGGGCTGGGTTTCTTCGTCGCTCGGCGAGGACGGCACGGTAGAGGCTCAGGGTTGAGTTCGCGTTCTGCTCCTGGGCCGCCACGGTGAGCTCGGCCCAGTGATCTGGTATCGGCAACCAGGTGTCGGAGGTCGTCGACCACCCGTAGGGGGCTTGCCGATCGCCCCAGGGGATCGGCACCCGGCAGCCGTCCCGGCCGCGATCGACATGCCCGGAACGCTGCCAGGTGGGGTCCTCGATACGGTCGGTGGATACCTGCACCTCGTCAAGGCCAAGTTCCTCGCCCTGGTACACGTAGGCACCGCCGGGCAGGGCCATCTCCAGCAGCAGGGCAGCCCGGGCTCGACGCCGTCCCAGATCGACGTCGGAGGGCATCGCCTTGGTGGCGATGTCGTCGAAATCCTCCGGATGTCGGAAGTCAATTCCGGTGACGGGTTTGCCATATCTGGTGGCAGGGCGAATGACGTCGTGGTTGCCGATGACCCAGGTGGCCGTGCTCGCATCGACGTGGTCGCCCCCACGAGGCCGGTCCACGTCGTCCCGGCTGCCGAGCTCGGCAGCCTGCTCGTCGTTGCTGGAACCGGTGCGGGCGTGAGCCGCCAGACAACCGTCGATGACCCACCGCAGGGAGTCTGCGTCCCAGGCGGACTGCAGGAACTCGAAGTCGAAGCTCATCTGGAACCGGTCCGGGGCGAGGAACTGGACGAGCCGGTCATGGGGCAGGTATGCCTCGGCGACGAAGACTCGCTCCCCGCTGGGGGTGTCGGCGTATTCCCGGGCGATGGCACGCCAGCGGCGCTGGACCTCTGCCAGACCGGGTTGGTTCCACATCGGATTGTCGATCGACTTGTCGAGGGTGCCACGGCCGGTTCTGGGATCGATCGGCACGTCCGGCAGGCTCATGTCCTTGACGAGGGCGTCCGCCACGTCGACGCGGAATCCGTCCACCCCACGATCGAACCAGAACCGCAGGATCCGGTCGAACTCGGCACGTACCTCCTCGTTGTCCCAGTTCCAGTCCGGCTGGCCGGGATCGAAGAAGTGCAGGTACCACTGGCCGGGTTTCCCGTCCGGTTCGACGACGCGCTGCCAGGCGGATCCGCCGAAGACCGACGGCCAGTTGTTGGGTGGCAGCTCACTGTGTGCACCGGTGCCGTCACGGAAGACGAACCGGTCGCGCATGGGGTGGCCCGGCCCACCGGACAGGGCCTCGCGGAACCACGGGTGCTGTGACGAGCAGTGGTTGGGCACCAGGTCGATGAGCACCCGCAGCCCCTTGGCGTGGGCGGTGTCGATGAGGGTCTCGGCATCGTCCAGGGTGCCGAAGTCGGGGTGGATGTCGCAGTAGTCCGCGACGTCGTAGCCACCGTCGACCATGGGGGAGGGGTACCACGGGCTGATCCAGATGGCATCTGCCCCGAGGCTCACGACGTGGTCCAGGTGACTGGTGATGCCGCGCAGGTCACCGGTGCCGTCACCGTCGGCGTCGAAGAAGCTACGTGGGTAGATCTGGTAGACGACGGCCGAACGCCACCACGGTTCGGTGTCGGTGCCCGTGGGGCCGGGACGTCCTCCTGACCCGGGGGTGGTGCCGATCTGGCTGGCACGCGATACGGTCGGGGTGGACATGTGGCTCCTCATGGGTTCGATGGTGGATGCTGCGAGCTGGTCGGTGGTGCTGTGCAGTCGGCCAGCATGAAGCAGTCGGACCGGCCAGGCGTCAGCCGCGCGCGCCGCTGGCGTTCTGGCAGTGCAGAGCACGCTCTGCCATGTCGGCCCGCTCCAGCAGGACGCGCAACACCGTGCTGCTCAACTCGGTGTCACGCATCCAGGAGTACAACCCGTCCAGCCAGGCTCGGTCGGCCAGCGTCGCCGGGAAGAGGAAGGTCAGCGCATTCTGCACCTGGGCGTGACCGGCGTTGGCCCACTGCCCCTGCCCGGTGCTGATCTGCTCACACAGCTGCAGGTACTTGGCAGCGTAGGGCTCCAGCAGGTCCTCCTGACCAGGTTGGATGAAGCTGCGGGTGATGTGCCGGTAGGTCTCGTTGGGCACCGTCGGGTCCTCGGTGGCGAGGTGCCAGGCGGCAGCCTTGAGGTCGGCGTCCGCAGCGGCCGAACGGGCCGAGGCGGCCTCCTCGGCTCCCGCACTGGTGCCATCACGCTGCTGCTCGGCAGCGATGAGGGCCTCGTCGGCCGCACCGAGGCGGGCCAGCGCGATGAGGACACGCCAGCGCACACCTTGGTCCACGGTGAGTCCTTCGGGCACCTCCTCGTCAGCCAGCCAGCCCTGCAACACCTCGACCGCCTCGGGGCCGGCGGCGTCGATGAGACCATTGGCCAACGCCACCTGACGGTCTGATCCGGGCTCGGCACCCTTGAGCTGTGCGGCGAGGCTCGACACCAGGGCCATGCGGGTGTCCTTGCGCACCGACGCGGCGGCAAACCGCTCGGTGGCCATGGTCGCCTGGGCGGCGAGAGCCTGCATCGCAGTGAGGTCGGTCTCCGAACCCAGGCCAGTGGTCACGAGACGTACGTAGTCCTGGGCCGTCATCTCACCGTCCCGGCACATGTCCCATGCCGAGGCCCAGCACAGGGCGCGGGCCAGCGGATCGGTGATGGCGTCGATGTGTGCCTCCAGGGTGGCCAGGGAGACGTCGTCCAGCCGCACCTTGGCATAGGTGAGGTCACCGTCGTTGAGCAGGACGAGGTCGCCACGGTGGTGGCCGACTAGGGCCGCGATGGGGGTGCGCTCGCCGTGGACGTCCACTTCCAGGCCGTCGGTACGCACCAGGGCACCATCGCGCAGGGAGTAGATGCCGATCCCCATCCGGTGGGTGCGCAGCACGGGGAACCGTTCGGAGGCACTCTGCACCACGTCGAACCGAGTGAAATTGCCCTGGGAGTCGACGTCGAAATCAGCCTGCATGACGTTCACGCCCGGGGTCTTGAGCCAGGTGTCGGTGAAGTCGGAGAGGTCTCGTCCGGAGGCGTCGTGCAGCTCGGTGAGCAGGTCGGCGAGCTCGGTGTTGCCGAATTCGTGTGCGACGAAGTACTCGTGCACCCCGGCAAGGAAGTTCTCCTGGCCGACGAAGGCCACCAGCTGCTTGAGGGTCGACGCACCCTTGGCATAGGTGATGCCGTCGAAGTTCTGCTCCACGGCGTCCAGATCGACCATGTCGGCTGCGATCGGGTGCGTGGTGGGCAGCTGATCCTGGGTGTAGCCCCACGTCTTGCGCTGGTTGGCGAACGACACCCACGGGTCCTCCCCACCGTCCTGGGCGCTGATGACGGCGCGGCAGTGGTAGGAGCACCACTCGGCGAAGGACTCGTTGAGCCACAGGTCGTCCCACCACTTCATGGTGACGAGGTCGCCGAACCACATGTGTGCCAGCTCGTGCAGGATCGTCACGTCGCGGTTGAGGTGGGCTGCCGACGTCACCCGGGAGCGGAACAGGTACTCGTCGCGGTGGGTGACGCACCCAGCGTTCTCCATGGCACCGGCATTGAACTCGGGCACGAACGACTGGTCGTACTTCTCGAAGGGGTAGGCGTAGTCGAACTCGGACTCGTAGACGTCGAACCCGCGCTGGGTGATGTGACGAATGCGATCGGCGTCCAGATACTCCTTGAGCGACTGACGACACAGGATGTCGGCCCCCAGCTCACCCTTGGTGGAGGTGATGGTGCCGTGGTCGATGTGGTACTCACCGGCAACCAGAGCGGTGAGGTAGGTGGCGATCGGCACGGTGGGGGCGAAGCTCCACCTGCTCATGCCGTCGTACGGGCCATCCTCCGGTTCGGGGGTGGGGGAGTTCGACACGACGACCCAGTGACTCGGCGCGATGACCTGTAGTACGAAGGTGGCCTTCTGGTCCGGCTGCTCGAAGGTGGCGAACATGCGACGGGCGTCGGCGGTCTCGAACTGGCTGTAGAGGTACACCCGGTCGTCGGCGGGGTCGACGAAGCGGTGCAGCCCCTCGCCGGTGTGGGAGTAGCGGCACAGCGCGATGATCGTCAGGCAGTGCTCGCCGGCCTCGACGCTGATGGGGTAGCGGTTGCCCTGGTGGGCGGCCGGGTCCAGTGGCACCCCGTCCAGGACGACGGCGTACACCCCGTCCGCGACGAGGTCGACATGGGTCTGGCCCCCGGTGCTGGTGAATGAGATCGTGGAGGACGACACGAAGGTGCCGGTCGGATCGGCCAAGGCCTCTCCTCGAGGGTCCCGGCCAGACAGATCCACGACGACGCGGTAGCTGTGTGCAGTGACGATCGTTGAGCGGCGATGCGCCTCGTCGCGGGTGATGTTGAGCGAGTCCATCGTGCCTTCCTGTCATCCATGAGCCGGAGCACATGGGCATCCGGTGTTGAGTCTCAATACTGCTCACTGTATCGGGGCGCGGTGGCGCACCATGTGTCGGATGGGGCGATTGGTCACGAACAGCAGACGATTCAGCAACTGCCGAACGTACGAAGTGTGGATGTCAGGGTGGCACCTGACGACCACCTTGACGAAGTGCACCGGACGGTCGGGGAACGACTGATGATTCTGCGCGGCTGTCTGGCTCTCGCCGGGCTGACCATGTCCCCCGCTGCAGTGCGCAAGAATGGAGGCATGACTGATCCCACCGAGCATGTGGACACCGAGCTGGCGGACGAAAGAGCTGCCGACGAGGGAGTTGCGGACGCGATGACGAAGGCCACCGGGTCTGGGAGCACTGGACCTGACGGCGCCGAGCCGGACGCCGCTGGCCTGGAGCACACCGACGAACAGGCCGATCTGCGCCACCGCTGGGGGCAACTCGTCCGCCAGATCCTCGACGCCCAGGACGCCTACTACGGTTCCGACGCTCCGACGATCTCCGACGCCGCCTACGACGAGCTCATGGCCAGCCTCAAGTCATTGGAGGATGACCATCCCGAGCTGCGAGTGCCCGACTCGCCCACTCAGCGGGTCGGGGCACCCCAGCGGGTCACCGAGCTCGCCCCGGTGCAGCACCTGGAGCGGTTGCTCAGTCTGGACAACGTCTTCAATCGCGACGAGATGGCGACCTGGCTGTCTCGCACCACCGAAGCTGCCGACGCACCGGTGCGACTTCTCTGCGAACTCAAGATCGATGGGCTCGCCGTCGATCTGGTGTACCGACGAGGACGTCTGGTGAGCGGTGCCACTCGTGGCGACGGCCGGGTCGGGGAGGACGTCACCGCCAATGTACGAGCCATCAAGGCCATCCCCACGCGACTTCGCGGTGTGGATGTGCCCGATCTGCTCGAGGTGCGCGGCGAGGTGTTCTTCCCCGTGGCCGACTTCGAGAGTCTCAACGCCGCCCTGGTGGAGCAGGGGCGCAACCCGTTCGCCAATCCACGCAATGCTGCTGCCGGGTCGCTGCGTCAGAAGGATTCCTTGGTCACCGCAACCCGTCCACTGTCGATGATCGTGCACGGCCTGGGGGCCGTGGAGGGATTCGACGTCACGAGTCAGGCGCAGATGTACGAGAAACTCTCTGCCTGGGGGCTGCCCGTCTCGCCGTACTACCAGCTCGTAGACACTCCTGACGAGGTCTTCGACTTCATCGCACACTGGGGCGAACACCGACATGACGCGAGTCACCAGATCGACGGGGTCGTCGTGAAGATCGACGAGGTGGCCACCCAGAAACGGCTGGGAGCCACCTCACGGGCACCGCGCTGGGCCATCGCCTACAAGTACCCACCCGAGGAGGTCAACACCAGGCTGCTCGACATCCAGGTGAACGTGGGGCGCACCGGCCGGGTGACGCCCTTCGGGGTGATGGAACCCGTGACGGTCGCCGGATCCACCGTGGAGATGGCCACCCTGCACAACGGCTTCGAGGTCAAACGCAAGGGGGTGCTCATCGGTGACACCGTCGTACTGCGCAAGGCCGGCGACGTCATCCCCGAGATCTTGGGCCCAGTCGTCGAACTGCGTGACGGCACCGAGCGAGAGTTCGTCATGCCGACCCACTGCCCGGCCTGCGGCACCGAGCTGCGCTACGAGAAGGACGGCGACAAGGACCTGCGCTGCCCCAACGCGCGCAGCTGCCCCTCACAGTTGCGCGAACGAGTGTTCGCCCTGGGATCCCGACAGGCCCTGGACGTCGAGTCGCTCGGCTGGGAGGCGGCGATCGCCCTCACCAACCCCGAGGAGTCCCGGCCCACCCCCGATGGCCACGGTGCAGGAGACCCAGCCCGGGGCAGCCACAGTACGGCTGGTGACGAGACGGTTGGCGCCGCCAATGATGGTGCCGGGGCGAGCGGGGACAGCACCGACTCGGCCGACCACACCGGCGAGCTGCCCGTCCCGCAGACCCCGCTGCTCGCCAGTGAGGCAGGTCTGTTCGACCTCACCGTCGACGACCTCATGGACGTCAAGGTCTGGCGGCAGCGCAAGACCAAGGCCGGTCCCGGTCCTTGGCAGCTCGAACCGTTCTTCGCCACCCGGGCCACGGCCACCAGGCCTGCCGCCCCCAATGCCACCGCCCGCAAGCTCGTCGCGGAACTGGACAAGGCCAAGTCCCAGCCGCTGTGGCGGGTGCTGGTGGCCCTGTCGATCCGGCACATGGGCCCCACCGCAGCCCGCAGCGTTGCCGCGCGATTCGGCTCCATCGACGCCCTGGCACGGGCCAGCGTCGACGAACTCTCCGAGGTGGACGGGGTGGGGCCGGTGCTGGCGGCTTCCATCGTCGCCTGGTTCGAGGTGGACTGGCACCGCGAGATCATCGAGCAATGGCGTGCCGCCGGGGTGCGCATGGCCGACGACACCGACGACACCGCGCCACAGACCCTGGAGGGTCTCACGGTCGTCGTCACCGGGTCGTTGGAGGGATTCACCCGGGACGAGGCCAAGGAGGCGATCGTCAGCCGCGGTGGCAAGGCAGCCGGATCGGTCTCACGCAAGACCGACTACGTCGTCGTCGGGGAGAATGCCGGGTCCAAGGAGACCAAGGCCCGCGAACTCGGCAGGCCGATCCTTGACGAGTCCGGGTTCCGACACCTGCTCGAACACGGCCCCCGGGCAGTGCCGACGATCGCCTGAGACTGGCTCGGCACGAGAATTCCCATCCGCTCCAGCCCCGCACGGCGTCCAGCGGTCCGAAGGCGACCCAGCCGTTCCGTGGACGACTCACCTGGTGCTGGGGCGGGTCGCTGCCCACCACGCCTCACGTGCCGTGGAGCCTCAGGCGTGTGGCACCCCCGGGGAATGGGGTCAGAATCCGGTGATGTTGTACGCCTGATCGAAGGTGTCGAAGAACCGGTCAAGCTCCAGGAGCTGCTCCGGGGTGCAGTTCACGCGTCCGGCCGCGGCCAGGGAATGGGCGTGCGCCAGGCCGAAGTACATCGATCCCAGTGCCCGGATGCCGAAGCTCGCCACGTCGTCGCGGTCGTCGACCCGGGTGACGACGGCCTGCGCGCCGGGCTCGGAGACCTCGACCTGCCAGGTGCCGTCGCACCAGCCCAGCGGATCCTCGATGCGGAACTGCACGGTGCCGGCGTGATCCCAGCCACGCACCTCCAAGGCACGTTGCACGTCGAGCACGCGCAGCCAGGTGAAGTTCTTCATGCCGGTGATCCGCATCTGGTAGGGATCCTTGATCGCCCACTGCAGCGGGGTCGAGCGACCGACGATCGGTGCCTCGACCTTCGTCACCAGATCCACCGAGGTGAGGAACTTCCACAGCGCCAGCTCGGCATCCGGGTTGACGGTGACGAAGTCGTGCACCTTGAGCAGCTTGCCGAAGTCCTCGGTCACCTCGTAGGAGACGACGCCGTCCGGCCGGCCGGAGTCGTCACGGTGCACGGCCGAACGCATTCGCGGATTCGGTGTGGAGAGGTGGTCGGCGGTGCAGCGACCTGCCGCGTAGTTCAGCTGCAGACGCTGTCGGCCGTGGGAGCCACGGTGGTTGGCGTGGAAGTCGGCGAACACCGCCTCACGCACGTCGTCGATCGCTCCGGGATGGACGATCTCGATGGTTCCGGCCGGCTCGTGAGGCAGGGAGAAGTTGCGTCCCTTCGTCACCTCGACGCTCATCGCCTGGGTGGCGATGCCGAACCCGTAGCGTCCGTAGATGCTTCCCTCGGTGGCGGTGAGGGCGGCAAAGGTCTTGCCGGCCTGGCGTGCCTGGTCGAGTTCGTACGTCATGAGGGAGCGCAGCAGCCCGCGCCTGCGATGGGTGGCACGTACCGTGACGTCGGTGATGAACTCTGCCGATTCCAAGTGCCCGTGGCCGGTGTTGACGGTCTGGTCGTAGCCGGTGAGGGTCGCAATCGGTAGCCCGGGAAGTTCCCCACTGGGTTCCACCTCGCGGACCTCGCGCAGTCGTGCCCCAGCCGAGTCCTTGGCATATTGGGCATACCCGTCCTCGTCGGGCGCGGCGTAATGAAATCCCATGGAGATGGCGCGCAGATGGTTCCGGCACTGCTCGGTGGGCTCACCATTGGCGTCGACGAGGGCGAATCGATACTGCTCGAGAAGCTGGTGGAAGTGACCTGTTTCAGCAGTTGTCATGACCACAAAAGTAGCCTCTCGGCGTCACCCCCACACATGAATTGAGGTGAATTGCCTGCTGGAGGACGCATTCCACCGGAGGCACGAGTCCCGATCTTCCCGTCCTCTTACCAGCAGCGTCCGGACCGGAAATGGCCGTCCCGCGCCGCCGCGGATGTGGTGCAGGTGACAGTATGGCATCATGGTTTTCCATCCCACACGAGTCCACATCGGCACCGATCACGCTGCGTACGAGCTCAAGGAGTACCTCGTCACCCGTCTGCAGGACGCTGGGTACAAGGTCGCCGACCACGGAGCCCACGAGTACGACTCCCAGGACGACTACCCACGGTTCTGCATCCCTGCTGCCCAGGCCGTCGTCGATGACGCCGGATCACTGGGGCTGGTACTCGGCGGGTCAGGCAATGGTGAGCAGATCGCCGCGAACAAGGTCACAGGAATTCGTGCCGCGCTGGCCTACAACACCGAGATCGCCCGGCTGGCCCGCGAGCACAACGACGCCAATGTATTGAGCCTCGGGGGACGCATGCAGTCCCACGAGGAGGCCTGGCAGATGGTCGAGGTGTTCCTCACCACCGAGTTCACCGGTGAGGAGCGTCACCAGCGTCGGATCGATGAGTTGACGACCTGGGAGCAGACGGGTCGGCTGTGACCGCACTTCCCTCGGCACGGCGGCGCAGGTCTGCCAGGATGTGGTCCCACTCCTTGCCCTTGGCCGGCATGGCCGATCCTGACGTCTTCTCGTGACGGGACCAGGGTTTGAGCTCTCGGCTGCGCAGCGCCCGCAGACCGTTGACCACTGGGCCGTGGCGTCGCCGACCGGGGGAGGTGGGGTTCTCACGTCGTGCCGCGCGGGAATTCCCGGCATGGTTGGCGGCGGCTGTGCCGCGCCCGTGCTTCTGACGAGGACTTCCAGGTCGGGGGTGTCCCTCCTGTTGCTGTCGGATCGTGTCGGGATTCGTCTTCTGGCCCTGGGGACGGGAGGTCTTGCCGCGGTTCTTCTTGCTCACCGTGCCATTTCACCACGATGGAGGTGGCAGTCAGTTCCCGACCACGTCTTTTCCCCATGGGTCATACTGGAAGCTCAGCTCAACCATCGGGGAGGGTCTCGTGCCGGAGGGTCACGTCATTCATCGTCTTGCCGGTGCGCTCAACGACGCCTTTGCTGGTCAGTCGGTCCAGGTGAGCTCCCCGCAGGGCAGGTTCGCTGCCGAGGCAGCCGTGTTGGACGGTGAGGTCCTGCGCGCAGCGCACGCCTGGGGAAAGCACCTCGTCATCGACATCGACCGTCCGGCAGAACACCTCATCCACATCCATCTGGGGCTCATCGGCACGTTCACCCTGGCCCCGCACGCCCCGGTACGAGGTCAGGTGCGACTGCGCATCGGTGATGGTGTCACGGATGCGGATCTGCGTGGCCCCCAGACCTGTGAACTGCTCGACGAAGCAGCCTGGCGCCGGGTGCGGGAACGCTTGGGTGCCGACCCCATCCGAGACGACGCGGACTGGACTGTCCCGTGGCGTCGGGTACGAGCCAGTGGCAGGTCCATCTCCGAACTGCTCATGGACCAGTCGATCACCGCAGGGGTGGGCAACATCTACCGCGCCGAGGTGCTCTTTCGGCATCGAATCGACCCCGCCGCGCCTGGCCGTGATCTCAGAGCAGCCACGTTCCACGCCATCTGGGACGACCTCGTCGTGCTCATGCGCGCCGGGGTGGCCAGCGGACGTATCGACACGGTACGCCCCGAGCACACCCCGCAGGCCATGGGACGCCCTGCGCGGGTCGACCGACACGGCGGGGAGGTCTACGTGTACCGGCGAGCTGGTCAACGCTGCCTGGTCTGTGACACCCCGATCGAGCAACGTACCGTGGCCGGACGCCACCTGTTCTGGTGCCCGCGCTGCCAGCGCAGACATCACTGAACCCCGGGGAGGAGCCGATGAGTCAGTCCGAGAGTCCGCAGCTTCCGCCCTGGGATGAACGCACCAGTCGGGTCGTCGCACCAGGATGGGAACTGGTGAGCGACGAGACCGAGTTCGCAGAACGGGTGTGTCGCTGGCACCATCCAGCCGGCGCGAGCCTCGTCTCACGTGTCGGCGTGGATCCCGGCCTCACCCTGCGCGTCGTGCTCAAGGCCGATGGACCCGTCCCAGTACGGGTTCCCGGTCCCCTGTGGTGTTTCGACGTCGATGAACCCGTGCAGGTGTGGCCAGCCGGATCACGTGGCTGTGTCGTTGCTCGTGTGGGCGGTGAACTCCTCGTGTGGACCGAGCAGGCCGGCCGGGCGGGCCTGGCCGATGGGGGAGTGTCGCTGTGGGGCCCAACGGTGCAGGTGAGCCCCGATCACCCGCTGCTCGCATCTTGGCGCGGTGAAGTGGTGCCGGACGTGGCACGGGTGCGAGCCATGCTGCCTGGCTGGTTGCCTGCGAGCCTGGTCGTCGAGATGGGCAGTGTCATCGATCTCTGCGACCCGGATTCGGCGATCCTGCTGGACGGTGACGAGATGGCCTCGGAGCAGGTCACCGTTCCGTTGGGCATGCACCGGCTCGAGATGCGTCGTGCCAGCGGCGACGTCCTGCTCGACGTGGGGTCGGCCCCGAGCCTGGCCGCCAGGGTGACGGCCCGGGCCCAGGAGCTCCTCACATCTGCTGATCCGCGTCGTGCCAGCGGCGGCGCGGCGTGGCTTCTCACCTGGGCCAGCCTGCAGGGACTCGTCGATCATGACGGCCTGTTGCTCGCACGCGAGATCGTGGAGAACGTGCTGGCGAGACGAGATGACCACAGCGGCACTGCCAGCCTTCGGGGCGATCATGTCCTGGCCACCTGCGCAGGATGCCAGGCCTCCTGGTCCCTCGCTGACGACGAGCTGTGGGACACGGCAGAACGTGCCTGTCAACACCTTGATCGGGGTTCGCCGGGGGCACTCATGTCCCAGGCGCTGATGGCCAGTGTCAGGGCGGCGACCGGCCGCCCCGGTCCGGACGATGCGATGGACACCGCCGCCTCGGTGAGTGGCCCGGGTCGAGATCCGGCACATCTGGCCGAACCGATCAGCGACCGTCCCCGGCGCTCGGGTGCCGGCGATGCCGAGAACTGCGACCCACGGATCCCACGCGATCCGTCCACCGACCATGTGGACACTCCTGACTGGGCGGCCGTGCTGGCAGCGGCGGAACGTGACCTGTGGCTCACGCCACCTGCCACCGTCGGCCCACGTGCCAACCATGCCGCATGGTTGTTGGGGGAGGTCGTACCGGCCGTCAACCCGGGGCCGCTGATGGCCAGGGATGGTCAGGTGCCCCTCGAGGTGACGGCCTGGGCGCTGGCGGTGACCTCGGTGTGGCCCGGCCTGCATCAACCCTTCGGTGAACCGATCGGCGTCATGCGGGATCGAGCGAGACGTCGCCTACTGGCTGCCGAACATCTCGACGACGCCGTCCTGGCCCTGCTCACGTGGTGAACCGGATCGATCCTCCTGCCCGGTGATCCAGATGGAGGAGATCGGTTCTCCCAGCCAGTCCTCGGTGTGGAATTACCGGTATTTGCTGGCAAAGTATGCATCGTGCCATTCACTCGTCACAGCAGACCCCATGCGGCTTCCCTGGTGCCCAGACTCATGGGTGTCGGGGCTGCACTGTTGATCCTCGCGTTGCTCTTCCGCCGAACCTGGTGGCTTGACGGGCTCGTTCGGGCATTCACGATTCTCGTGTTCCCCATCGAAGGATCGGGCTGGTTGACGGCTGTTCTGCTCGTCATCTTCTCGTTCTCCCTCAAGCAACGCAGGAGAATCGCCTGGTGGGTGTGCGTGGTGGGTTTCCTGGTGCGCTGGCTCATCACCTGGGGTTACGTCGCTGCCCTCGTCATCGAGGTGACCTCCGGACGGCCCACGGACTACGTGTCCGACTACTGTCTCGCCGAGTACCTGTTCAATGTGGTGAGCATTGGCGCCATACTCTGCCTGCTCATCGCCGACCGACGTGATTTCGTGGCCCGGGTGGCCAGGCGAAACTTCAACCGGGCGGTACTCGTCGCCCTCGTCGGTGTCCTCGTCTCGCTCGCAGCCGGGTGGGCCATGAGCTCGGCAGCAGGTGTCACCGACAGTCCCGCGTCCCGGCTGCTCACCCTGCTCGAACATCTCACCAACATTCCCGGCATTGTCCCAGTGGACGCGACGATGCCCGGATGGCTGTTCCGCATCGTGAGCTTCCTCATGGCCGTGGCAGTGGTTGCGGCGCTCATCGTCCTCATGCGGTCCCAGCACGACATCAGATTCATCGACATCGACGAGGAACTGGAGCTGCGACGTCTGCTGGCACAGAACCCGGCAGACTCGCTGGGGTACTTCTCGTTACGGCGTGACAAGGCGGCCATCTTCTCCGAGAATCATCGGGCAGCGATCTGCTACCGTGCCGAGCTGGGCGTGGCCTTGGCCTCCGGGGACCCCATCGGACCGCGAGAACAGTGGTCTGGGGCAATTTCGGCCTTCATGGACATGGCTCATTCCAACGGATGGACGCCTGCCGTGCTGGGTACCTCCGAACAGGGCACCCTTGCATGGCAGCGGGCGGGCCTGCGGGCAGTGCGCATCGGCGACGAGGCCATCTTGTCGCCACAGAGTTTCACCCTGGAAGCTCCGGAGATGAAATCGGTGCGCACCAGCGTCAACCGGTTGCGCCGAGCTGGCTACACGACTCGGGTGCGACGTCATGACGAGATCGACCCGCAGGAACTCGCCCACCTCATCGCCCTGGCCGACCTGTGGCGTCAGAACGGCGATGAACGTGGATTCTCCATGGCCCTGTCCCGACTGGGGGACCCGTTGGACGGACGTTCGGTGATGGTCGAGGCGTTGTACCCGGTGGACGGCCCGATGGCAGGACGCACTGCAGCGCTGCTCTCCTTCGTGCCCTGGGGCCCCGACGGGCTCAGTCTCGACGTCATGCGACGTGATCTGCAGAAGGCCGACAATGGCGTCACCGAACTCATGGTCGCCGGTCTCATGGCTGCTGGGCGTGAGATGGGCATTCACCGAGTCTCACTCAACTTCGCCGTGCTGCGCGAGATGATCGAACAGGGTGACCAGGTCGGCGCCCTCATGGTGCATCGTCTCAACCGCCGGCTGGTCGGTACGGCGTCACGGTGGTTCCAGATCGAACAGCTCTACCACTCCAACGTCAAGTACCTGCCCAGTTGGCAGCCTCGGTACCTCGTCTTCCCGGTGACGGCAGATCTGGCACAGGTGGGGCTGGCCATGGGCATTGCCGAGGGACAACTCGACATCCCGCGCTGGCTCTACCGGGGTGTCTCTCCCGAACAACCCATCCACCGTGTCGAGGAACATCCCGAGATCGCTGCCTTCCTGAGCTCCCGAGCCGAGGCGCCATCACTGCCGCAGCGTCGGCTGCCCGAGCAGATGCGGGTACGGATGGCGACTCGCCAGCACATGCTTGATGCCGGCGTCCAGCCCTATCCTCCCGACTGCACCCCCGACCATGCCCCGGGCGATGTGGTGCATGCGGCGATGGGTGAGCAGATGAGCCTCAGTGGCCGAGTCGTGGCGACACGTGACCACGGAGGAGTGGTCTTCTGCGACATGGCCGACTGGTCGGGGCAGTGTCAGGTGCTGCTCGAGGAAAGGGCCCTGGGTGCTCGATCCATGCGACGACTGCGCAGCCAGCTCTCCTTGGGAGACCATCTCGTCGTCTCCGGGACGATCGGCAGGTCACGCAATGGCACGACGAGTCTGTTGGCCGAGCACTGGCAGGTCTCGGCCAAGTCGCTGCGTCCACTGCCCAACCGGCGTGACGGTCTCACGGACCCTGAGTCCAAGGTGCGACGCCGCTACCTCGACCTCATCGTCAACCCGAGCTCTCGCGATCAGCTCGTGGCACGGTCCCGGACGATTCGGGCAGTACGGGAGACCTTGCTCTCCCATGACTTCCTCGAGGTCGAGACCCCGATTCTGCAAACCATTCACGGCGGGG
>OKGH01000044.1_pt1 | contig 49148 bp, 36 predicted proteins | sample 1611211 | NCBI WGS metagenome assembly OKGH01 (sample SAMN04436718, study PRJEB24849) | human gut metagenome | biome: human gut; feature: NICU; material: stool | host: Homo sapiens | place: USA: Saint Louis, MO | collected 2010-09-29
CCCGCCGAGAGGTTGGGCAGTGTGAACCTGGCGGCAGCGGCATGGTTGACGATGTGGACGTCGATGTCACCGGACTCGCGGATGATGACGCTGCCGATTCCCGGCCCGGACAGCATCTTGGTGAGCCAGCCGCGCCGGGTGGCGCCGATGACCAGCTGGGTCGCGTTGACCGAGTGCGCGAAGTCGATGAGGGTGGCCGGAATGTCGTTGCCAACCAGTTGGTGGAAGGTTCCGCCGAGAGTAGTGACGAGTTGACGCTGCCGGATGAGCTCGGTGGGACGGGGAGCGCGCAGCCCGTCCTCACTGGAGACGAAGACGGCGATGAGTTCCCCGCCCGAGGACCTGGCGGCGATGCGTGCACCGCGGCGCAGCAGCGTCTCGCCCTCCGGCCCGCCGGTGAGCGCGACGACGACTCGTTCCCTGGCCTCCCAGCGCCCCTCGATACCGTGCTCCTCACGGTACAGTCTGAGGGCTTGGTCGACGTCGTCGGCCATCCACAACAGCGCCAGCTCGCGCAGGGCGGTGAGATTGCCCAGCCGAAAGTAGTTCGACAGGGCAGCGTTGATCCGCTCCGAGGGGTAGACGTCACCCGACGAGAGCCGATCACGCAGGGCCTGGGGTGCGAGATCCACGACCTCCACCTGATCGGCGTGGCGCAGTACGGTGTCGGGGATCGTCTCATGTTGGACGATTCCGGTGATCTGTTCGACGACGTCGTTGAGCGACTCGATGTGCTGGACGTTCACCGTCGAGATGACGTCGATCCCGGCATCGAGCAGATCCTCGACGTCCTGCCAGCGTTTGGGGTGATCGGAGCCCGGGGCGTCGGTGTGGGCCAGCTCGTCGACCAGAGCCACCTCGGGGTGACGCTTCAGGAGGGCCCGGACGTCCATCTCGTCGAGCTCGACACCGCGGTGGTCCACCTGCCGACGCGGTACCTGAGGCAGGCCCTCGGCCATCCGGGCGGTCATGGTGCGCCCGTGGGTCTCCAACAGTCCGATGACGACGTCCACGCCATTGTCCTGCAGCCTCTTGCCCTCCTCGAGCATGGCACAGGTCTTGCCGACCCCGGGGGCGGCCCCGAGCAACACCCGGAGTCGCCCACGATTGCCCATGTCAGCCCTTTCGTAGATCGAGGGCCGCGTTGAGTTCGAGCACATTGACCCTCGGCTCACCCAGGAAGCCGAACTGGCGCTCGCTGGTGTGATCGTTGACAAGCGTACGCACATCATCGGAATCCATGTGGCGAGCATGGGCGACCCGATCGATCTGGATGTCGGCGTAGGCCACACTGATGTGGGGATCCAGGCCGGAGCTGGAGGCCGTCAGGGCGTCGGCGGGAACCTTGGACTCGGCGACCCCGTTGAAGGACGCCACTCGAGCCCTGCGCTCGCGCACCGCCCTGACGAGTTCGGGGTGTTCGGGGCCCATGTTGGACGCCCCGGAGGCACCACCGTCGTAACCGTCGTCACCGGCTGCCGAGGGACGGGACTGGAAGTACTGGGGCAGTGGCCTGCCCCTGTCATCGGTGAAATTCTGCCCGATGAGTGAGGAACCGACGACTCGTCCGCCCGACTCCAGCATCGAGCCGTTGGCCTTGTCGTGGAAGACCAGCTGTCCCAGACCCGTCATGACGAATGTGTGGAGCACACCGACGACGAGGGTGAGTACCAGGATGGCCTTGAGGCCGACCCACAGATTGCGCAATGTGGTGTTCACGGTGATCTCCTGCCACCTCAGAATCCGGGGATGAGCCGGACCAACAGATCGATGAGCCAGATGCCGACGAACGGGACGATGATGCCGCCGACACCGTAGATGGTGAGATTTCGCCGCAACGCCTGGGCGGCGGACACGGCACGGTACCTGACCCCCTTGAGGGCCAAGGGCACCAGGGCAATGATGACGAGCGCGTTGAAGATCACCGCCGACAGCACCGCCGAGGAGGACGAGTGCAGACCCATGACATTGAGCTTGGACAATCCCGGATGGATACCCATGAACATGGCCGGGATGATGGCGAAGTACTTGGCGATGTCGTTGGCGATCGAGAAGGTCGTCAATGCGCCGCGGGTGATGAGCACCTGTTTTCCGATGGCGACGATGTCGATGAGCTTGGTCGGATCGGAGTCGAGGTCGACCATGTTGCCGGCCTCCTTGGCTGCCGAGGTGCCGGTGTTCATGGCGACGCCGACGTCGGCCTGTGCCAGGGCGGGGGCGTCATTGGTGCCGTCGCCGGTCATGGCGACCAACCGTCCACCCTCCTGCTCGGCCTTGATGTAGGCGAGCTTGTCCTCGGGGGTCGCCTCGGCGATGAAGTCGTCGACGCCGGCCTCCTTGGCGATGGCAGCGGCGGTCAGGGCATTGTCACCGGTGACCATGACGGTGCGGATGCCCATTCGACGCAGCTCCTCGAAGCGCTCGGTGAGGCCTTCCTTGACGATGTCCTTGAGGTGGACGATGCCGAGGGCCCCACCACGTCCGCCGGGTCGACGCACGGCGACCACCAGAGGGGTTCCGCCGCTGTTGGAGACGGCCTGCACGCGAGTGTCCAGCTCGGTGGACGCATTGGTGTCCAATGGCTCGCCGTTGACCTCCTCCAGCCAGGCGAGCACCGCCGAGGCAGCACCCTTGCGGATGTTCGTGCCGTCGGGAAGGTCCAGACCAGACATGCGGGTCTGGGCGGTGAAGGGCACGACGGCCCCGCCCACCTCACCGTCGGCGAATCCTTGTTTTCGGGCCAGGGCGACGATGGAGGTGCCCTCCGGGGTCGGGTCGGCCAAGGAGGACTGGGCTGCGGCGTCGCGCAGTTCGGCGGCGTCGACCCCGGGCATGGTGACGAATTCGCTGGCCCGACGATTGCCGTGGGTGATGGTGCCGGTCTTGTCGAGCAGCAGGGTGGTGACGTCACCGGCGGCCTCCACGGCACGTCCGGACATCGCCAGCACGTTGTGCTGCACCAGACGATCCATGCCCGCGATGCCGATGGCCGACAGCAGGGCGCCGATCGTCGTCGGGATGAGGCAGATCAGCAGGGAGACGAGCATCGGGGTGCCCACCGGCCCGGCGTCGTAGGAGGCGATCGGGTTGAGGGCGAGGGCGACGATGACGAAGACGATCGACAGACTCGCCAACAGGATGTTGAGGGCGATCTCGTTGGGGGTTTTCTGACGTGCCGACCCCTCCACCAGGGAGATCATGCGGTCGACGAAGGTCTGGCCGGGTTTGGAGGTGATGCGCACGACGATGCGGTCGGACAGCACCCGGGTGCCGCCGGTGACGGCCGAACGGTCGCCGCCGGACTCGCGCACCACTGGGGCCGACTCACCGGTGATGGCCGACTCGTCGACCGAGGCGATACCGGCGATGACGTCCCCGTCACCGGGGATCGTCTGACCGGCGACGACCACGACGACGTCTGACAGGGTGAGATCGGCGGAGGAGACCTCCGTCGTCGCGGCTTCGAGGGCAGCCGGGTCATTGCTTGCATCGTAGTTGACGACGCGACGTGCGACGGTGGTGGTGCGGGTCCGGCGCAGGGTCTCGGCCTGGGCCTTGCCACGCCCCTCGGCCACCGATTCGGCAAGATTGGCGAAGATCACCGTCAACCACAGCCATCCGGCGACGATCCACACGAAGGAGCCGGGGACCGGTGTCCCACTGGAGGTCTGCGGGTCTCCCATGACGATCTCGATGATCGCCAGGATCGTCGTGAGGACGGCACCGACCCACACCAGGGCCATGACCGGGTTGTGGAACTGGTCACGAGGATTGAGCTTGTACAGCGCGCCGGGCAGGGCCCGGCACAACTGAGCAGCGTTCCAGGCGCCGGTGGCGGACCTTTTCGAGATTTCGCCCTCCCCGTTCCGTTCGGGCGAACTCGTCACATCGACAGTTGACATCACAGGAGTCCTTCCGCGAGCGGTCCGAGGGACAGGACCGGGAAGAAGACGAGGGCGGTGACCAGGACCGCGGTGAACACGACCAGGCCGACGAAGAGGTTGGAGTGGGTGGGCAGGGTTCCGGCGGTGGCGGGAGCCCTGCCCTGCCGGGCCAGGGAGCCGGCCAGGGCCAGGACCAGGATGATCGGGATGAAACGTCCGAGAGCCATGACGACGCCGATGGCCGAGGCCATCCAGGGAGTGTCGGCGATGAGCCCGGCGAAGGCCGAACCGTTGTTGTTGGCCCCCGAGGTGAAGGCGTAGATGAGCTCGGTGAGCCCGTGCGTGCCGGGGTTGGAGATCGAGGAGTCCAGCACCGAGTTGCGCGCCCCGGGGATCGTGAGACTCAGTGCCACTCCGCCGATGACGAGCACCGGCATGACGAGTATGTACAGCGAGGCGATCTTCATCTGCGCCGGGCCGATCTTCTTGCCGAGGTACTCCGGGGTGCGCCCGACCAACAGGCCGGCGATGAACACAGCGATGACGGCGATGACGAGCATTCCGTACAGTCCGGTGCCCACGCCGCCGGGACTCACCTCGCCGAGCATCATGGTGAGCAGCGGCACCATGCCACCCAGGGCGGTGTAGGAGTCGTGCATCGAGTTGACGGCGCCGGTGGAGGTGTTGGTCGTCGTGCTGGCGAAGAACACCGACTGCACCAGACCGAACCGCTGCTCCTTGCCCTCCATGGCCGATCCGGCCAGTCGCGACGCGGTGCCCGAACCGGTGAACTCGAAGGCGGCCGTGGCAGCCAGGGTGAGGAGGAACAGGGTGGCCATGGCCTTGAGGATCGCCATGCCCTGACGTCTGTCGCCAACCATCGTGCCGAAGGTGCGCGGCAACGAGAAGGGGATGACGAGGATGAGGAAGGTCTCGAAGAAGCTCGTCCAGGCCTGGGGGTTCTCGAAGGGGTGGGAGGAGTTGGCGTTGTAGAAGCCACCCCCGTTGGTGCCGAGCTCCTTGATGGCCTCCTGGGAGGCCACCGGGCCACCGGGGATGGTCTGGACGTGTCCGGCCAGGGTGGTGACCGTCCTGAATCCCTCGAGGTTCTGCACGACACCACCGGCCATGAGCACGATGGCGCCGATGGCGGCGCCCGGCAGCAGGACGCGTCCGGTGATGCGCACCAGGTCCACCCAGAAGTTGCCGATGGTGGTGCAGTGACGACGAGCCAACCCACGTACCAGGGCCACGGCAACGGCGATACCGGTGGCGGCCGAGACGAAGTTCTGCACCACGAGTCCGGCGAACTGCACGGTGTAGCCCAAGGTGATCTCGGGCGAGTAGGCCTGCCAGTTGGTGTTGGTGACGAAGGAGATGGCCGTGGTGAAGGCCACCTGCGGGGCGACCGGGCCGTTGCCCAGGGAGAAGGGCAGCCACTGCTGAATGCGTTGCAGCAGGTAGAGGAGGAGCGCACCCATGAGGCTGAACGCCAGCACGGAACGGGCATAGGCAGACCAGCTCTGCTCCTTGCTGGAGTCCACACCGATGATGCGGTGCATCCAGCTCTCCACCTTGGTGTCCCGGTCACTTTCCAGGGTGGTGGCGATGTAGTCACCCAGCGGCTTGTGCGCCAGGCCCAACATGACGGCCATGACAACGGTCGTCATGAGAAGGCAGATCCAGTTCATCAGAATTTCTCCGGATGGATGAGGGCGTGCAGCAGGAAGAGGACTGCGACGATCCCCAGAGCTGTGGCAATGGCATTCATGACGTCGATGAGGCTCATGACAGGGACTTCGCCCCCTTCACGGCGAGATCACACAGGACGAACAGCGCGATGGCGCCAAGTACGTAGGCGATGTCAAGCACGTGGGACTCCGTTCGGACGACCGGCTGCGCCGGGGGCACCAGCTTGGTACCCGTCCCGATGCAACTCCCCAGTCCGACCCGGTGTCGTCCTTGCACACGGAATCCATACGGGTGACTGCGAATCCCTCTGATCTGCTCCGTTCGCCCTGTGGCGCCATTTCTCACCGGGGAAGTGGTTCTGGTGTCAGCGGTGTCGACTCACACTCTGCTCACGGGTCACCGACGTCGCTGTCAGTCGCGTTGGTTGGTATGACAGCCCTCCCGAGCTGGCTTGCTAGACTGACCCCATCAGTCCTGGTGCGCGAACCGCACTGCCCGGTAGGAAGTCCGGGCGGCACCGGTCGGTGCTCGTCGCTCCCACACGGGAGAATCCAGCGTCACCAGGTCCGCTTTGGCGTACCTGGAGATGACATGGAAACAACATTCACTGTGTACTTCGACGGCCAGTTCTGGATCGGTGTTTTGGAGCAACGCGTCGATACGACCGTTCGGGCGGTCAAGGTCACCTTTGGCCCGGAACCATCCGATGCCGAGCTTTACGAGTGGCTGCGCGAACATGGGAACGCACTGTGCGACCGTCTGGCGCACGCAGCACCCCTGACCGGGGTTCCCGTCGGGAAGCGTCGAACGAAGAACCCGAAACGGATGCTGCGCGAAGCTGCCCGTGCTGCGAAGGCTCCGCGCTTCAGTACCGCGGCCCAGCTGGCCCTGAAGGCCGACCAAGACCGGCAGCGGCACGAGAAAGATGTGAGGGTGAGGCAGACCCGGCGACAAGACGCTGAGCAGTCCCGCACCCGGAGAAGGAAACGAGCAAGGGCGCGGCATCGGGGTCACTGACCACGCCGCCCCCGTTGGGCAGCGAGCCCGGACGTTGGACGCTCACGCAGGGCCGTTCGTACCCGCGGTTCGTATCCGCGGACCGCACCGACGGGACCGTCGGACGCAATCGTGAAGGCGTTTCAGATGTCCCCGCAGAACGACCGCGTGGGCCACCTGGGTGTTCCATGGTCCATCAGGATCGTGCACCACGTCCGCTATGGCGAGGTGCTGGATGCCGGTGAGGATCGCCGGAATACTCCTATTTCGGGCCTTGGCAAGTACGTGAGGCTGCGAGCGGCCGGTTGCTCGGTAGTTCTGAAGGAAAACTGACGTGGGTGCTGAGCATCCAGATGGGTTGGAACATAGCCGGGCTTTTTGCCACACATCGGACTCCGTCGAGGAGACAGTACGTGGATGAGCGCCTGGCCTCGAAGGACCCACAAGAGAAGAGGGCCTACCTCGTGAATGACCGTAGATCGGGACTAAGACAAATGGAACCCTAATCGTGTAGGAGTAGCTCCTTGCTGTACGACAGTAGATCCTGAAATTTCGTCCGATGTGATGCCTGTACTGAGTCAGGCGGGGGAACAGAGTTGTCGCTCTCGAATAGTCCAAGAAACTTGTGCACGCTAGGAGTTGAGAGCGCAGTGAGAGATGGAAAAATTAGAACGATTTCTTGGACTGATGAGCACGGTGAAAAGAGCTTAGAATTCTCATCTTGTTCTAGTACGACAATATCACATAGAATCCTGTTGACGGTGTGGCGCCACCATCTAGTCTGCGACTTATTTCTTCTATATCAGCTCCATGCTGAAGATATTAATGCGCGAATCGCATTTTACCGTAAATATCATACGAGTGCGCCATTAACAATTTTGAGGTTGATTAATTCGCGCGCCGCTTTGCGGCTGTCGATGTAGGTGATTTGAATTTCGGGCGGCTTGGCATTTTTCATGTAACGGCTTCGGGAACTCAGCCTTGAACTTCCGCTGAAGCCGAGGGACTGGTGATAATGCGCAGCGCTGCAAGACGGTGATTCTCTTCAGCCACAGTCCGTGCTGATTCTCAAACGATCAGAAGCTTGAAGTCTAGCCATCCTGAGTTATCGATCGACTGGATCAGTTCCTCCAGGTCATCCTAGGTGTGTAAAGGCGGGAAATTTCCTCATCCTTGTTGTAGTGAGACCCCTGTCAGAGGTGTGAGGACGAGGATTGGCGAGATTTTAGAGAAGGAGTCTCAGGCGAGACCTTGTCTAGCCGCGCTGTTAGAGGCTTCTCCTATAGCAGCGTCGATCTCTTGGATCAGGTCGGCGTGGGTAACCTCGATCTCAGCAGGGATGGATAGGTTGGGTGAAAACACCATGACCTCATTGGCCTTCATCACTCGGTGAGCCGAGTAGTTCAACGCGAAGAGCCTTCTGCGGAGATCCGAGTAGAGTTCTGCGACCTGCGGGACATTGTCGTACGTAAGAATCCATTTTGCACGCTGAACGTTCTTCAGACACTCGGCGAGATTTTGGTGATCGGAGTCGTCAAAGGCGTTCAGATAGAGCGATCTAGCCTTCTCAAAATAAGGCGGATCGGCATAGATGAAGGCATCGTCTTGTGCTGAGTACTGTTGGATAGCATGAAGCCCATCCTCGTTTGTGACCGATATACGGTCGGCGTACAGAGAGATCAGACGAATACGTTCAGCTAGACCCTCACGGTTGAAGCGGGCGTCGATCTTGTAGCTTCCAGTCTGGTCTTTCCCGCCAATTGGGCCGCCATTCAGTACGCCTGAGTGGTTGGTTCGGTTGAGATAAAAAGTCGCGAATCCAAGCGAGAAATTATCGTTGCGACTACAAGTTAGATACACTTCACGCTGTCTTTCCCACTCGTCAATCGAGAGCTCCACGCTGTTCACCAGTGCGATGAACTCCTCAGGTTGCGTGACGACAGCATCCCAGAATGCGTATATAGCTGGATCAAGGTCATTGATTGCGATCCGCTCAACCTGGTCCGAGATGAGTAAGGCAAGAGCCGCGCCAGCCCCTCCTGCGTAAGGTTCGACGTAGACGTTCGACGTGAGACTGTTCTCTCGAATGATTGTCTGCAGGCGAGAGTAGAGCAGACCCTTACCACCGGGGTATCGAAGCGGTGAGATGATCACCCGTTTACGGGCTGATACCACCGTTTGAGTCATGGTTTGAGCACCGCTTTCATGAATCCCTCGATGGTTTCCCAGCATTCGCGAACGTCGTCGGGTGTAGCAAAGATATAATGATTGTGGTTTGTGGCATCAAGGAAGTCTTTAGAGGCTACAAAACCTTTTTTCCCAGTTCGGATTTTTACGACGGGCTGGATGAGGGGTCTCTGCCCAGTAGACCTAAAATGATTCTCGAGCCACTTAAGGCAGTGTGAGAGATACACGAATCCCTGATCGTTGAAACTATTCTTTATTTCTTTGTTGAGCGTAGCGGCATAAGCCTTAATTGTCTTTTCCAAGAAGGTACGCAGTAGATCAAGCGTGGCATTGGGGAAGCGTGTGATATTGATGGTTGACAATTCCTTCACGATCTTGTGTATTGAAGGGGGGAATTTTGGAGGGACTGAAAGGCTGCCGATGTCGAGATAGTTTTTCTTCTTAGGGAAGTTTTTCGACTTGTCTCTCTCTGGTTCATTTGAATCGGGATTGGCGTCATCTTGCTCCCTAGAAGACTTCTGCTCCTGATTGCCAGAGTCATGCTGCTTTTGCCGTTTTGGTGACGGGCTTGGGGGAGAATTTGGAGTCTTGTCTGGCCGGCCGTCATCTGTAGGACCGTCATCTCTATATTGGTCCATCAGGTTGCGCAGATCGTCCATGTATGAGATGTATCGATCGCTTGAGGTCTTATTGAGAATACGTGTATTGATCACGCCGTCGCGAATGTCGCTCACGATTTTCGTCGCGACTTGTTTGAACAAGTCGCGACTTACGCTAAGAGTTACGTCTCCGGTGTCGTTTCTTATGCCTATTCCCACTAGATTGAGGAACTTATCATTCTCGTAGAGACGAGCGAGGGTTGACACCGGGAAGCGTCGATTTCGTGCGTAATCCCCAAGAGAAACGTCGTCGTAGTTGACGTTGCGAAACAGTTCGAGGATCTTAGCCCGTGTGATGAATTTCCGAACGTCGATTGTGGGATACTGAGAAATCAAATTCTCAGGAAGCTTTCCGGCATCGAGCTGTGTCTGAAAGAATGCGGCCTGCCTAGCGGGGCTCCAAGCCACACGCTGATTACCGGTGTGAAGCGCTGCAATGAGTTGGTCGGCGTCGTCTTGGGACGGCGCTTTCTTGACGGTTATACGCCGAATGGCATCACGGTCAGGTACCGACTGTGCAAGCTTTGTGATGCGTGCTTGGTGATCAGGGACAAGATACGGGTTCTGGATAGCCTTTAGCGCGGCTACACGTCGATTGCCTTCGACCACGATGAGTTGACCGTTTCGCTCCACCACAATAGGTACTTCGTGTGTAAAAAATCCAACTTTGACAATGTCTTCGACAAGGCTGAGAGCCTTCTCATTAGTAAACAAGTCCTGGATGATGTCTGACTCCGGAATTCCTTCAGGGGTGTCGAGCCGAATATTGCGAGAATCGAGTCTGATGTCATTGGTAACGTCAACAACCAATTCTTCCCATGTGGACATGTCAATCACGACGACCTCCATTTAGTCTGAACGACGTGATGGCTCAAGAGTGCGTTGGTAGCTTCTCGTGACACCATAAAACTCCTCACTTTCCTTATGCGATCTTTGTTCTCTTGGGTCATCACTACGGAGAAAACACTAAGCTCTCCTCCTCCTTTTCTTTGGGCAGTGAGCTCTTGCGAGCTAGAAGCAGCACAGCTTTGGTGCTCATGCGCAGCAGCGCGCTGGTTTCCTGCGAGGTTAGAACCCCGTGTTCTTCCGCCTCTTCTCGCATTCTTCTCCTCTTGCGGCTTGGTGTCAGGCTACCAGCGGCAGTCCTTCGGGTGTCGTCCCGCGCCGGGACGCACAGTGATCATAATGTCCAACGAAGCGCATCCCATCGGTAGGCACCTGTCGTCCACAAGCGGTGGATTCCGTTGCGCACCTTCCGGTGAGGTTTGTTCGAGGAGCCTCATGTTCGGCGTTGCGGGGTTGGGTTGATGGGGGTGTCTGCCCGGGTGGTGCTGGCACTGTTCGTGGAGTCTGATGGTTTTTCATAGGTGGGTTCCTGTGTTGCGGCGGGGGTGGCGCTGAGACGCTCAAGATATCGGTGACATCGACAAGCGTGTTCCTGGTATGGACGTCAATGTGCGGGTATGACGTGACCGTCTCGGGCAAAAGCAAGACCGGCTCATGCAAGTTTGTTACGCCGCCGCCCTTACCTGGGTTCAAGACAGCGACAAGGCCCGAACCAGAACCATTGAGGATGGCAAGGGTCCGAGCCTTGTGGGGGGTGTGGAGCATAGGGGGTTCGAACCCCTGACCTATTGCTTGCAAAGCAATCGCGCTACCAACTGCGCCAATGCCCCAATGGACCCCGACATTCTATGCCAAGACGACGCAGATGCGAAATGGGGCTGGTGGATCGCCCGCAGGGGTGACGATCCAGCGGGTGGCCTCCGGTGACGGCTCAGCCTGCCAGGCCGAGCAGACGGTCAGGCGAAATCACCTCGACCTCGAAGCCGGCCTCGCGCAGCTGCGGGGCGAGAACATTCGCCTGGCCACTGATGCCGATCTGCCAGGCCGTGACGTCCAACAGTTGCTGCCAGGCCTCGTTGGCCGAATCGTGGCCCACCCGTGCCAAGCGAGCGAGGTGCTCGTCGATCCAGCTGCTGCCCAGCCCGGCCAGGTGGAGCACGGCGAGCTGGGCGGAAACTGCCTCCGCGGTGTCGTACTGCAGGGGAGCCACCCCGACCAGATGGTCACGGGCCTGGTCCACCTCGGTGCGGCCCAGCGGGCCACCGGCGGCGTCGAGGATCTGCATCGTCGTCACGAGGGCCTCGGCGGCCACCTCGGTACGAAATGCCCCACTCACCGAGGCGATGGCACCGAACTTCATCGGCCGCACCGACATGCCGACCCCGTACGACCAGCCCTTTTCCTCGCGCAACACCGAGTTCAGACGCGAGGAGAACGTACCGCCCAAGGCAGCTGCGGCCACCTTGAGCGCAGGCCACAGCCGGTGGTCACGTCCGGGGGTGCCCAGCTGGAGGCGCACGTCGGCCTGCACGGCGTCCGGACGATCGACGAGCAGCACTCGGCGTGCTGCGGCGGTGGTGAGCTCACGCGTCGACTCGGCCCGTGGGGTGCCGGTCCACTGCTCCAACACGTCCAGATCCACCTCGTCGGCATGGTCACCGGCCACCACGAGCACACCACGGCCGGGTCGCCACATCTGGTTCCAGAACTCACGCACCCGCTCGGCGTCGATGGTGGCCAAGGTGCTCATCGACCCGGCTGAGGCTCGGGACAGTCTGCTGGAGCATGGCCACAGCAGACGGTTGGCAGCCAGTTGGGCCAGGGACGGGCCACTGTGGGCGGTGCGGGCCAGCTGAGCCACCGACGCGTCCACCTGACGGCCCACGTCAACGGGATCCAGTGCGGTGCTGGTGAGCAGCTCGGCGAAGAGCTCCATGCCCGTCGGGAGCTGCTCACCCGGCACGTCCAGGCTCAGCATGGTCGACGTCGGCATCGCGCTGCCGCCGTAGCTGGCGGCAATTTGTTCCATCTGTTCGGCGAACTCGTGGCCGGGATGGGGCGCCGTGCCCTCGTCGGCGGTGCGCACCGTGACGGCCCCGATCCCCTCCAGGTCTGCCGGCTCACTGGCCAGCGGCACGTCCAGGGCGAGCTGGACGCTCATGATCTCCTGGCCGGGAAGCGGCACGGTGAGCACCGTGAGACCATTGCCGAGCTCCCGACGCTCGACGTGGGGAAAGGTCCACGCCGATCCCGTCGTCACCGTCGGGCGCGGTCGCAGCGGTGCCTGCTGTACCTGTGGAGCAGGATCCTTCGGAGATGTCTGGCTCGGCGGTGTGGCATGACTCATCGGGCGTCCTCCTCGTCGTCATGGGCTCCATCGGTCACCGAATCGGTCTGCCCGGTGGTGTGGACGACCATCGAAGCCTGGCTCGGATCCAGCAACTCGGCTGCCTCGCCCACCTGTTCGCACGTCATGGCGGCCATCAGGTCGAACCCGTCGTGGCACTGGCGTGCGTCGCCCAGGATCTGGTGTGCGGCGTTGAGCACGTCCGCCCGGGTGTCGGCGGTGGCCCAACTCTCCAACCAGTCTCGCTGCGCCTGGGCCCGGCAGCGAGCCATCTCCTGCGGCGTCGGGGGCTGGGCGGCCAATTCGGTGAGCAGCGGGTCGAGCTCGCGGCGGAACCGCTCCACACTCACCCCCGGTTTCAGGTGCGCCGCCACGATCGCCGTCGAGCGCTGTCGGGACAGCCCCATGCTGTTCGCCGAGACACCGTCCACCAGACCCAACTCCCGGTCCAGCCGACGCACCAGCCGGGACGACATGCCCCCGGCCAACACCGACAGGGCCATGTCGCAGGCCACCGCCGTGGGATCGGCCGTGTGGGTGGGGCCAGTCGGGCAGGTGTGATCGGACATCGGGGTCGTGTCGGGTGCAGCTGCCGGGCTGGCAACGGGTGGTACCGGCCAGGTGAGCACCACCGAGGTGCGCGGTACGTCACGCACGATCATCCGGTTGCGTCGCGCACTGTCCAGATGGGTCCCGCCCCGGCGATGCTGCGGAGCCGGTGCCCCGGTGTCACTCACCGGGGCGAAGTATCGTTCGACGAGTCGCAACGCCTCCTCGGCGTCGACACAGCCACTGATCACCAGGGAGGCATTGGACGGGCGGTACCACCGGTCGTGGAAGGCGACGACGTCGTCCAGGCTGGCTGCGTCCAGATCATGCTCCGATCCGATGGGGGAGTGGCCGTAGGGCTCGTCGGCGTCATACTGGCTTGCCAACACGGCGTCGAGCAGGTCGCCGTAGGGGCTGTTGTCGTAGCGCTGCCGCTTCTCCTCCTTGACGACGTCACGCTGGGTGGTGAGGCTCTCCTCGGTGACGGCCAGGTGCGCCATGCGCTCGGCCTCCAGCCACAGACCCAGCCCCAGCGCTCCGGGTGGCACCAGCTCGAAGTAGTTCGTCCGATCGAAGCTCGTCGTGGCATTGGCCGACCCGCCGACCGCCTCGATCGCTGCCAGATGTTCACCTGAGGCGATGCCACTGGTGGTGCCGGAGAACATGAGGTGCTCGAAGAGGTGGGCGAAACCGTCGCGTCCAGGTTGTTCGTCGGCGGATCCGACGTTGTACCACAGATTGATCGCCACTGCGGGCAGGGTGAGATCCGAGTCGACGATGACGTCCAGGCCATTGTCCAGGGTGGTGGTGACGAGTGCGTCCAGATTCGGCATGACACCGAGCATAGGTGCTGATCCGGGTGCGATGGTGTTGGCGGAGTGCTGGATGCCCGAGGAGGATTGGTTCGTGCAGCGCCGAGTTGCTTGGCACGACGCCGTACTCTGGGGGCCATGCAGACGCGCCGACTTGAAGTTTCCCATGCTCTGCAGCGTCGCCGTGCCCTGGAGCAGTTGTGGAGCCCCCAGGTGGACCTCAACGCCCCCACCCAGTGCGACGCGGACCCCATGCTGATACGTGCAGCCTTGCACCACGGGGAACCCCGTGAGGAACCATGCCCAGTGTGCGAGTCGCCCCAGTTGGTACTTTTGCGGTATACATTTGGTTCTCAGCTCGGACAATTCTCCGGACGCATTCGTACGGTTGCCGAGCTGGAGGAGATGGAACACGAATTCGGGGAGTTTCGGGTCTACGAGGTCGAGGTGTGCCCCGACTGTGGGTGGAACCACGTCCTGACCCACTACGTCCTGGGTGACGGCAGGCGACGCCGGCCGCCTCGTCACCAACCCACCGTGGAGGATATCTATGGCTGAGCGATCCCGCGCACGACGTGGCTCGAGACGTGGTTCGACCAGGTTGAGACGCGCGAGGACGTCGCGCTCGTCGACTCGTGGCAGGCGGCGTCGCAGTCCACTACGACGAGTGCTGCGGGGACTGCTCATCCTCATTCTCGTCATGGTCATGGCCATCGTCGCGGCCGGGGCGGTGTTCTACCATCGCACCGAGCTGCCCGATCCCAACAAGGGGTTCTCGTCGAACACGTCGTTCATCTACTACAACGACTCGACATCGAAGATCGGTAGTTTCTCGGTGCAGAATCGTCAGTCGATCACCTACGACGAGATGCCCCAGAACATCAGGGACGCAGTCGTCTCGGCCGAGAACCGCACCTTCTGGAGCGACCCCGGGATCTCGGTGAAAGGTATGTCTCGAGCCGCGTTCAGCGTGTTCAGGGGTGGCGATGTCCAGGGCGGATCGACGATCACCCAGCAGTACATCAAGGTGCTCTACCTGTCCCAGGAACGCACCATGCAGCGCAAGCTCAAGGAACTCGTCCTGGCCGACAAGATGGGCCGCAAGGTGCCCAAGGAGGACATCCTCGCCGGCTACCTCAACACCATCTACTTCGGGCGCGGCGCCTATGGCGTCCAGGCGGCGGCCAGGGCATACTTCAACATCGATGCCAAGGATCTCGACCTGAGGCAGGCTGCGGTGCTCGCCGCCGTGCTCAACAATCCCACCCTCTTCGATCCCAGCGATGGACCGGCGGCACGGGAGCGTCTGCTCGGACGCTACCGCTACGTCCTGGACGGCATGCTCGAGATGGGCAGGATCAGCCAGAGCGATCACGACGCTGCCTCGCACGCATTGCCCGATTTCCCCGACGTGCCCGTCAACAACCGTTGGCAGGGAACCAAGGGATACCTCCTCAAGCTCGTCCAGGACGAACTCGTCGCCCAGGGGTTCACCGAGTCCCAGATCGCTGGCGGCGGTCTCAAGGTCACCACCACCTTGGACCCCAAGGTGCAGCAGGCGGCCGTTGACGCCGGGCAGAAGTACAAGAGGATCGCCGGCAACAATGCTGGTGACGACGGGCCGGCGAGACTGCACCCCGCCATCGCCTCGGTCGATGCCAGGACCGGCGGTGTCCTGGGAATCTACGGCGGCGACGACTACGTCAGGAACTCCCGCAACTGGGCGACGACCGCCCGTCCGGGAGCCTCCAGCATCAAGACCTACGCCGTCATTGCCGCGTTGCGCAATGGTTTCAGCCTGCAGTCCGCCCTGGAGGGCAACACCTTCACCCCCAAGGGCGATTCGAAACCGGTGCGCAACGAGTTCCACCACGAGTACGGCACGGTGAGCTTGCAGACGGCGACCGAGAAGTCCATCAACACTGCCTTCGTCGACGTCGTCTCACGCATGAGGAATGGCCCGGCCCAGGTGATCAAGGCCGCCAACGACGCTGGGGTGCCCAAGGGAGACGGATGGGACCTCAACAACCGTATCGCCCTGGGTACCGCCGAGGTGAGTCCGCTGGACCAGGCTGCCGGATACGCCACCCTTGCCAATGACGGGGTGCGCATGCCCACCCACTTCGTCGCCAAGGTCGTCGGGCCGCAGGGCAACACCCTGTATGAGAACAAGACCAAGGGCGCCCAGGCCATCGAGCCAGACATTGCCCGCGACACCACCCATGCGTTGCGTTCCGTGGTCGAGCAGGGCACCGGTGCGGCAGTGTCCCGACTCGGTTACCAGGTGGCTGGCAAGACCGGCACCAACGGCGTCGGCGACAAGATCACCTCCGCCTGGTTCGTGGCCTACACCAAGCAGATCTCCACTGCCGTCATGTTCGTCGCAGGTGACGGCGGCACCGACGACCTTGACCCGTTCCATGCCCCGGACAACCCGACCTTCTTCGGTGGCACGTACCCGGCACGCACCTGGGCAGCCGTCATGGAAGTGGCCATGAAGGGCAAGGAGCATGAGAGGTTCGCCGGCAGGCAGGGCGTGAACCTGTGGGGCAAGCACCACGGCGAGGACATCGACGACCACATCGTCCCCGCCACGCCGCACCCCCGATCCACTGCCGGTACCACCACGCCGACTCCCCGGAAACACGAGAATGGCCAGCACGAGAGCACGCCTCCGACACACTCGCCCATCGCGAGCCCGACGGTGCAACCCACGCGCACGCCGGCACCCGACACCCCGGTACGGCCCAGCAGACCGAGCCGCCCCTCGGTGCGGCCACGACCGAACAGACCGACAACCAGACCCATCAGACCCACGCATCAGCCAGTGAGACCGACGCCGCGCCCAGTGGGACCGACGACACAGCCGCACGAGGTTGGTCTTAAGGAAGGCTAGTCTGCTCTCGTGACCCAGCCCCAAGACAGCACCAGTACCGGTGACCACTCCGTCGCTCCTGCGTGGCATCGCTCCCTGCCCTCCCGGTGGGGACTGGACGCCTGGCTCGGAGGCCCGGTGGGACGCCATGCCCATCCGCGAGGTGAATTCTTCGACCCGGCCCGGTGGGCGATCGGTGCGGCGATCCTCACCTGGGTGCTGACGATCCTGCGCCACCAACCCTGTGCACACACCGGTGCCAGTGGTCAGTTCAACCGGTATCAGCGGCTGTGCTACTCCGACATCCCGGTGATCTTCACCTCCTCGGGGATGGGTAGGGGCGGCGCGTTGCTGGCAGAGCGATCCGTGCGCCAGTCCCCGATCACCGTGGCCATCATGGCCGTCAATCGTTGGCTCGTGGGACACCTTGGCTGGGTGGTGGGGCCGACCGCCACCGATCAGCAGGTCACCCAGGCCGCCAATGCCTACTGGGCCCTGTCAAGTGTGCTGTTGTTCCTCGGTTTCCTTGCGACGGTCGTGGGTGTCATGCTGCTCGGACGCGGCAGCGACATCCCATCGCCCCGACCGGCCACCAGCGCAACGACACCCACCGCTGCTGTGGTCACCGAGGTCGCAGCACGGACTCGTCGACGTAGCTGGGACGTGTTCCTCGTCGCCTGCAGCCCGCTGGTTCTCGCAGCCGGCATGGTCGACTTCACCTTGGTGCCGGTGGGATTCATGACCCTCTCGTTGCTCGCCTGGGCCACCAAGCGTCCGACGCTCGCCGGGGTGCTGGCCGGGTTGGCGGTCTCCGGCAGCCTGCAGACCGCCGTGGTCGTCCTCGCCGTCGTCGTCCTGTGCCTGCGTGCGGGCAAGCTCGCCTCGCTGGGACGGTACCTGGGGCCAGCCGCGGGTGTTCTGGTCATCTGCCACGGTGTTGTCGCCGCACTCTCCCCGGCCACCTGGAAGGCCACCTTGGCCGCGACCTTCGGGCCTCAGGTGGGCTTGGGTAGCCTGTGGCTCATCTTTCAGGACGCCACCAAGGATTCCATCGCGCACGTCGGCGTGCTGAGCAGTGTCCTTGCTGCTGCAGGCCTGCTGTGGCTCACCTGGTTCGTCTGGCGGCTTCCGCGTCGGCCCCGGGTGGCGCAGGTGGCCCTTGTCGCCCTCATCATCATCTTCGTGGCCTACAAGTCGTACTCGCCGCAGTACTCGCTGCTCCTGGTGCCCTTGGCCGCCCTGGCCTGCCCCGACTGGCGCAACTGGGGGGTGCTCATGACCGGCGAGGTGTTCTACCAGTTCGTCGTGTGGGGACACCTGGCCGGCGCCACCAAACCTGCCGGATCCACCGTGGACGCCGTCTACTGGGGGGCGATCATCGTGCGTGTCGCTGCCCAGGTGTGGTTCGCCTGGACGGTCGTCGACGAGATGCGTCGCCCGTGGAACGACTCCGTGCGAGCGGGATACGGTGATGACCCCACCGGAGGAGTGCTCGATTACGCTCCGGACGCACAGGTCATCGGTGCCCTGAGCACAGTCGAGGTATCGTCCACCACACTCGAGAGGAGCACGGTGAGCCCAACCGTCAAGCCCGTCACCCCGGCCGACGATCCAGTCCTGGTGCGTCGAACGTGGATCGGTACCCGCATCCTGCTCGGGCTCACCCTCGTCCTCGTCATGGCTGTCAAGGACCTGAGCTTCGTCCAGGCCACCGGGAACTGGGACGTCAAGCACTTCGTCAACATCGCCCGGCACGGTTATGCCGATCCGCTGGAGATGGCGTTCTTCCCGGGGCTACCCGCCATCATGCACGCCGGCTCCTGGATCGGTCTGCCCCCGGAGGTCACCGGGGTGATCGTCGCCCTGGTCTGCTCGGGGCTGGCCACAACAGCCCTGTACCGTATCGGCGGAGCGGTTCCGGCGATGCTCTGGCTCATAGCGCCCACTGCGGCATTCACCACCATCGGTTACACCGAGGCACCCTTCGTGGCAGCAGCCTTCTGGGCGTGGGAGCGGGCCCGCTCGAACCGGTGGTGGCAGGCGGCGGCTCTGGCAGCCGTGGCATGCACCATGCGGGTCTCGGGTCTGTTCCTCGTCGGTGCGCTCGCCGTCATGGCAGTCGTCGGTGACGGGGAGAAGCCGGCACGACGGCGCGGGTCGAAGCGTCGCATCGACGTCGAGCAGGTGTGCTCGCGATTGGCGACCCTCATCATCCCGGCTGCCGTGCTCGTGTGTTACGTCATCTTCCTGCACGAACTCACCGGCTCGTGGACGGCCTGGCACCAGGCCCAGGAGAAGGGCTGGGGACGCGGATTCACCACCCCGCTGCAGACCCTGCACAACACCCTGCCCGCCACACACACCAACATGTGGCGTGGGGTGTACCACGAGGGAGCACCCCGGGTGGCCATGATCTTCCGCTTCGAGCTCGTTTCGGTCGCCATTGGCCTGGTGACGACGATCTACTGCCTGCTCAGACGCAGGTGGGCCTCCGCCGCATGGGTGGGCATCCAGATCATCGCCTTCTCCATCGGACACTGGTACATGAGCGTCAACCGGGCCGTTCTGCTGTGGTTCCCCACGGCGATCATGTTGGCCGAGGCAGCTGCCGTGCCATCCAAGGCCAACGCTCTGGTGAAGCTGTGGCGGGGGGTCGTCATGGTCCTCGTCGTGGTTGACCTCGGCGTCATGTGTTGGTGGGGATGGCTGCTGTACACGGGGGCGTGGGCGAGTTGAGCAGGAAGACCGTGGGCTCCCGCTCTGGCAGGCCGCATCGCCCGCCAGTTCCGGGACAGAGCACAGCGAACCAGCCCGTGAGCCCCAGCCGGGCCGAGACATCTGCGCAGTCCGCGATGACGTCTTCGGCCCGCCGATCCATCACCACGTGGCAGCACGTCCTGGGGTGGTCCCTCGTGCTGCTCATGACCGGAGCCCAGTTCGTCGATCTGCGTCACGGCATCACCCGCCCCTGGGTGGTGAGTGCCCAGCTCCTCGTCTGTGGCGCTGCACTGCTCGTCGCCGCCCCTGCCGCGTACCGGCAGGTGAGGATGCGTCGACAGGCAGGGACGCCTCGGGGAGGGGTTCTCACCCGCACGGGATGGATCCTGTGTGGTGGCTTCACCCTCATCGAGGCATGGGCGCTGGTCTCCAGCCTCGTCGCTTCACAGGCCGTCATCAAGCAGGGAGTCGTGCCACGCGTCTACCAGGTCATGCCGGTGATCACCGGATGGGTGACGATGGCTGCAGTGCTCGTCGTCCTCCTTGCCCTCGGGCAGCAGGGACGCGCCCGCTACGTTCCCCTTGCCGCTGTGGGACTTCTGCTGGGGGCACTGGCCGACTGGCCGGTCCAGGTGCCCATTCACCGTTCGATACGACTGGCCAGCGGCATGGGCGGCTCGGCCGTCATCCACGTGCCGATCGCCCTGGCCGGTGCGGTGCTCGTCGACGTCGCACGAGACACCACCGGACACGCACCGGGCCCTGCCGGAGGTGTGCCAGGACCCACCTGGCGTACTCGGGTGGCATGGGCAGGTGGCGGTGCGTCGGTACTCATGATGCTTCTGACTGGCTCGCGGGCTGCGCTCATCGTGCTGGTGGCGACCTGCCTTGCGCTCGTCGTCTCCTTGCGACGTCAGGTGGCGGTGCGTCGGCTGGCAGCAGCGGCGCTGTGTGTCGGAATCGCCGTGGTCGCCGTCTGCCTCAGGGTGTCGTGCTTCCAGCGGATGCTCCGTCTGAGCTCGTCCCGACGCATGGACACCTGGACCGTGGGCTGGCAGACGGTGAGCTCTTCGGCCAGGTCGATGCTCATCGGTGTGGGGTCCGGCACCATGTTTCCGTGGTATGCCATCGAGGCCAAGCTGTACCCGTTTGCCGGCACGGGGATGGTGGACAGTCGGTTCGGACGTGCCCTCATATCCGCCCACTCGGTGTATCTGGAGGTCCTGGTGGAGCTGGGGGCCATCATGCTCGTCGTGCTGCTCGTCATGGTGGTGGCCCTGTGGCGCCCCGCCTGCAGCGTCATGAGTCGTGGTTTGGGGTCACACCGTCATGGGGTGACCGTCATCGTGCTGGCGGCGACGACACTGGCATGGGCCGTCGACACCTACCTCGTCAAGGGCTTCGCCGTGTCGATGTGGTGGTGGGTGGTGGCCCTGTGTGCCGTGGGGCTCGCCGATGAACGGGCCAGTGCTGGCCAGGATGGTGGCGTTGCGCAGTCGGTGCCCAGCCATCGACAACCGTGAGTGTGGTGCTGGACCGAATCGTCTGGGCTTCACGGCATCACGGAGTTTCACTGGTGGTCGTGACCCGACGAATTGAGGACAGCTGTCTTGTCCACACGAGGACGACGATGAACGGCTCGAACGGCCCCGAGGCCTCCCGGAGGGATCTGCTGAGCCGATCTCGGTGCTGTCACTCCACCTGAGAAGACGGAGGCCTGAGCCGGTGAGTACCAGCCCAGGCCCCGATCAGAGGGGTGCAGTCACTTCCCGGCGCCAACCATCTGTCGGGCGCGTGCCGACACCCTCGCGTCGGTGAGTACCAAGCCGCCGACATGCGCCTGGCACAGTTCCAAGGATTCCAGCGTCTGCTGCAGCTGCGAGCGTCGCACTGTGCCCGACTGCACCACTGGTACGACGGAGGCCACCTGGGCCGCGATGACCGAGGAATCGGTGTAGGTCAGCAAGGGGCCCCCCACCAGCAGGACGGTGTCGTACTCGCGCCCCAACTCGGCCAGGGTCTGTGCAAAGGTCTCGGTGGCGAGCAGCTCGGCAGCATTGCCCACGGTGGTGCCGGCGGCGACGATCGGCGCCCCGCTGCGGTCGTACGTGGCCTGCTGCAGGGTGGCACGACCCGCCAACAGATCCGACAGGCCAGCGCTCGAGGTCACTCCGGCCGCCTTGGTGGCGGTGGCGCGTCGAAGATCGGCATCCACGACGACCACACTGTGTCCGTCGGCGTGCAGACGATCGGCTGCGGCAAGGGTCACGGTCGAGGCATCCTCACTGGCGAGACTGGGGGCCAGCAGCACCGTGCGCAGACCGTCTTTGGGAGGAATGAACGAGAGGTTGCGTCCGAGCACCGCCTCCAGCTCGCCACCGCCCTGTGCGGTGGATCCCTTCCTGGGGATCACGCCCAGTATCGATGAATCGGTGACATCGGCGAGGTCGGCGACGTCACCGATCCTCGTGCTGGCCAAGGCACGCACCAACAGCACCAGCAGGGCCAGGACGAGACCTCCCAGCACGCCAATCATTGCGCTGCGCTTGGCCGAGGGGGCGCTGTCCGCCACCTGGGTGGTGATGACCGAGGAGTTCGCCACCGACAGTGCGGGCTTGCCGTCCACGTCTGGTGCCGACTTCTTGACCTGTTCCTGCAGGGAATCCGTGATTGCCTTGACGACGGCAGTGGCCCGGTCCTTGTCGGAGTCCATGAAACTCACCGAGACCATCATCGGTGCGGTGCTGATGACGACTGCCTGCTGCAGGGTGGCTCCGTCGATCTGTGGGGAGACGGACTGGCCCACCTCGTCGAGCAGGGAGGCCGACTTGGCGTAGGTGCCGTAGGTCGTCACCAACGAGGTGGTGTACGTTGCCGCGGCGTCCGGGGTGTCGAAGGCGTGAAATGCCTGCGACGAGAAGAGGACATCGCCCTCGACACGGTACTTGGGTTTGGCGAGGGCATAGCTGAGGGCGCCAAGGACGATGGCGGCGATGACGAAGACGATGAGACTTGACCGCCACATTCGGGCCATGTTCCTCATCACTGTGCGCAATTGCATACTCGACCGATCTCTTCGACACGATTGCTAAGGTGTGTCCCAGAATATAGCGGTATCGGCGATGGGAGTTGTGATGGGCGTTTGCCTGCACAGGATTGCCAACTGCCTGCGCCACGGCAGTACGCACACGTCAGGCACATGTGGCACTGGCAGGGAAAGTCCCTGCGTCAATGGGGCCGAGCTGCCTGACGCGTGTCCGCGCGTCGTCCTCATCACCTCCAGGTTCCCCTATGGGACGGGGGAACAGTTCCTGGAGACCGAGTTGCCCCACTGGCTGGGATCTGGTGCCAGACTCACCATCGTCCCCGAGAAGAACGACACACCACAGATACCGCCGCGTCCGCGTCTGCCCGGCATTGACGTCGATGACCGGCTGCGGCGTCGCTGGACCAGTCCGCTGTGGCGTGCGGTGGCCGTCGTCGACACCCTCACGGGACCACTCCTGTGGCGGGAACTGGCTCAGGTGCGTGAACTCGGGCGGCTCACCAGACCGGTCGTTGCATTCGTGGCACGTACCGGTGTCCAGGTGGCTCTGGTGCGACGCTTCCTGCGGGACCACTACCGGGACGCGGACCTCGTCTACACCTACTGGCTGGCCCCATCGGCAACCGCCGCTGCGCTGGAACATGCCGCGGGCACGGTTCACCACACCATCTCGCGCGGCCACAACTACGACCTCTACGAGGACAAACACCCCACCGGTCATCACCCCTTCATCCGCCAGGTGACCGATTGCTTCGACGCGGTACAACCCATTTCGGCCGCCGGGGGAGAGTTCCTCGTCGACCGCTACGGATTCAGACCGCAGACAGTGCTGGTCAATCGGCTGGGCGTCACCCTCGTCGAGGGTTCTGAGACGAGTAGCCCCAGCCCGAGTGGCGAACTCACGGTGATGTCGGTGAGCACGATGAGTCGGTTCAAGCGGCTTCACCTGCTCATCGACGCCCTTGCCGTGCTGCACGAGCAGCATCCCGAGATGACCCTGCGCTGGGTGCATGCCGGTGACGGACCACTGCACGACGATCTGGCGGCCCAGGTCTCCACCACGTTGCAGGGTGTCGATGTGCAATGGCTCGGCATCCTCCCCCACGACGAACTGCTCGAGTACTACCGCAACCACCAGGTGGACCTGCTCGTCAACACGAGCTCATCGGAAGGCATCCCGGTGTCGATGATGGAGGCGATGGCTCGCGAGGTGCCGGTGCTGGGCACCGACGTCGGAGGGGTTCGGGAGATCGTGCCGTCAGACTGGCTCATGACAGCCAACCCCTCAGCCGAGCACATCGCCCAGACCATCTGGGAGCATCATGAGCAGGTCAAGGACCCCCGGATCCGTGCCGACATGGCTGCGAAGGTCCGCGCCGACTTCGACGAGCAGACCAACTATCAGACCTTCATCAACCACCTCATCGACCTGGCGAGTCGCCCATGACCGACAACTCCATGCCCAGCGGTCTCAGCACCCATCCGGCCACCAGCACCACCACGCCCAGTGGTGTCCTCCGTGCTGGATCCGGCATCCTCGCCAGCTCCGACGCTGGCGGGGCACGGCTCGAGCAGGACATGGCGCACGACTCCTCGCAGCATCGTCCTTCCCAGCGTGCGTTCACCCGTCGTCATGACCACGGTCCCCGGTATCTCGGTGCCCGGGCGGCCAACGTCGTTGAGGAGAGCCCCTCCCCCTTCGCACGACTGTGTGAGTGGCTGCTTGCGGTGTGCTTCGTCCTCATGCCGGTGCTGTCGGCCTGGGGATCGACCGTGACGATCGCCGGTCAGGCCCCGGTGCGTCTGCTCACCCTGGTCTTCGTCGTGCTGGTACTCATCCGGCGGCGCTACCTGTCCGTCGTCACCCAGGGCATCCTCGTGGTGACCGGGATGTGGATGATCCTCGGTCTGGTGCTTCCTGCCGGCACCACCGGTGTCAAGGAACTGCTTTGCGTGGCCTTCGGGCTGCTCACCATGGCTGCGATGACGATGACCGCTGATCGGCCGGGATGGATTGTCACGGTGTGTCGGGCCTGGCTCCTCGGGCTCGTCGTCGCCATCCTGCCGGCACTCAACGAGGTACGCACTGGCAAGCACCTGCCCAACTACCTGGGCGGTACCAAGACGATGGGCCGTTATCGCGAGATCGCCTCGTTCATGGTCAATCCCAACCTCTTCGCCTACTTCCTCGTCGCAGGAATGATCGTCATGGTCGTTGGATGGACGGTGGAACGGCACTGGTTCGTCCGGCTCATGTACATCGGCACCTTCGTGCTGTGCTTCCCGTTGCTCGTGCTGGCTGGTGCCCGGTTGGCGTTGATGTCCACACTGGTGATCCTCGCCTGGCTCATGGTCAGGTACCGCAAACTGCTCATCGCCGCGGTGGTGCTCACCCTCACCGGGGCCTTGGCGATCATCGTCTCCGGCAAGCTGGATGATGTGCTTGACGAGGTCGCCATGTCGATTCACCACCTCTCCTCGAACTCCGGGCGTTCCCGACTGGGCGTGTACCAGGACGCCATCTGGATGTTCGTCGCCTCGAAGGGGGTGGGGCTCGGGCCTGGACAGTTCCAGGACGCCGTCCTGCTCGCCCCCTGGCCCAACCGCGGCACGATTGACCCACACAACGGCTTCGCCGAACTCTTCGTGGGCTACGGCCTGCTGCTGGGCACGGTGCTGCTGGCCATCGGAATCGCCGTGCTGTGGGCAGGGGCGCGCCGGTTGTGGGACCTGGATCCGGGACCGGCACAGCGATTGATATTGCAGACGGTCGTGGCGAGCATGCTCGTCATCCCGGTCATCGCCCTGGCCAACAGCTCCTACCTCAAGAACCCGGTGGTCTGGGTCCAGATGGCCACTGTGGCGGTGTTCTGCGAGTTCCTGCGCCCCGATGCGACGGCTGGTCTGGAGGAGGAGTTTGCTGGGCGGTGCGATGCCGACGAGTCGTCCCGACGTACATACTTGGAACGGCGTAGCAGACTGGTTCGTGGTGTCATGGATCGTGCACAGCGTTCTGACACCTCGCGTCCAGGCCCCTCGACGGGGTGACGGGCGCGGCAGCATGTGACCAAACCGCTGAGGTGGGTAGTCTGTGCACTGACCCACACATCTGTCCCGAAGGGTGGACCCATGAGTGAACCGCGGATCATTCCGACCGCAGATCTTGACGAGGGAGTGACGATCGGCGACGGCTCGTCGATCTGGCATCTGTCCCAGGTACGCGGAGGAGCCGTCCTCGGCGAGAACGTCGTCGTCGGACGTGGTGCCTACATCGGGGAGGGGGTGCACGTCGGTGACAACTGCAAGATCCAGAACTACGCGCTCGTCTACGAGCCCGCCGAACTTGAGGACGGCGTGTTCATCGGCCCGGCAGTGGTGCTCACCAACGACCACTTCCCGCGCGCCATCAACCCCGACGGGTCGTTGAAGTCCGCCGACGACTGGGAGCAGGTGGGCGTCACGTGCAAGCGCGGCTGCTCGGTCGGTGCCCGCAGCGTGTGCATCGCCCCGGTGACGATCGGGGAATGGGCCACCGTGGCAGCCGGATCCGTCGTCACCAAGGACGTGCAGCCCTACGCCTTGGTCGCCGGTGTGCCTGCCAAGCGCATCAAGTGGGTCGGACGGTCCGGATTCCCCCTCGAGCCCGACGGTGAGAATCGCTGGATCGATCCCCGCACCGGGGACCGATTCACCGAGGACCCCGCCACCGACACCCTCACCCTCGTCGGTGAGGGCGAGGAGAACTGACCGCCGACTGGTTCATCCCAGTACAGCTTCACGAACCCAGTACAGCACCTCGAACCGACTGAAAACCTCAGATCGGCACCCACAACACGAACCGGCTGAACCAGGTCGGCACAATCCAACGCAAGGAGACACAGTGACTCTCGAATTCATCCCACCGGCCAAGCCAATCCTCGGCGAAGACGAGCGCAAGGCCGTTGACGCCGTCATCGCCTCTGGCATGGTTGCCCAGGGCCCCCAGGTCCACTCCTTCGAGGAGGAGTTCTCCGCCCAGGTTGTCGACGGTGTCGAGTGCGTGGCCGTCAACTCCGGCACCTCCGCCCTGCACATCGGCCTGCTGGCCTCGGGTATCGGAGCCGGTGATGAGGTCATCGTCCCGTCCTTCACCTTCGCCGCCACCGGCAACTCGGTGGCCCTCACCGGCGCCAAGCCGGTCTTCGCCGACGTCGATCCCAACACCTTCTGCCTGGACCCGGCCTCCGTCGAGGCGTCCATCACCGAGAACACCAAGGGCATCCTGCCGGTGCACCTGTACGGTCTGCCGGCCAACCTGGACGAGATTCGCGTCATCGCCGACAAGCACGGTGTGCAGCTCTTCGAGGACTGCGCCCAGGCCCACGCCGCCTCCATCAACGGCAAACACGTCGGCACCTTCGGCACCTTCGGCGCCTTCTCGTTCTACCCGACCAAGAACATGACCTCCGGTGAGGGCGGCATGATCACCACCTCCGATCCCGAGGTGGCCCGCAAGGCCCGCATGATCCGCAACCAGGGCATGGAGAAGCGCTACGCCAACGAGTTCGTCGGCCTCAACAACCGCATGACCGACATCCACGCCTCCATCGGCCGCGTTCAGCTGGGCAAACTGGCTGGCTGGACGAAGATCCGTCAGGACAACGCCGCGTTCCTCTCGCAGAACATCACCGAGGCCGTCACCCCGACCGTCCCGGAGGGCTACGTGCACGTCTACCACCAGTACACGATTCGCGTGGAGGGAGCCACCGGCGAGGAGCGCGACCGTTTCGTCACCGCCCTCAAGGAGGAGCATCAGGTCGGTTCGGGTGTCTACTACCCGATCCCCAACCACCGACTGCCCTCGCTGGCCCCCTACGCCCCGGGTCTGGAGCTGCCGAACACCGAGAAGGTTGCAGCAGAGTGTGTCTCGCTGCCGGTGCATCCCTCGCTGTCCCAGGCCGACCTGGAGCGCATCGCCGAGGCCGTCAACAAGGCCGCGAAGGCAGGTGCGTGATGGCAAACCTGCGCGCCGGCATGGTCGGCATCGGATCGATGGGCAAGAACCACGTCCGCAACCTGCGGGCGATCGACGGTGTCGACCTCGTCGCCATCGCAGACGCCTCCGGCAAGGACCCGTTCGGGGTCGCCGGTGACCTGCCCATCCTGCCCGACGTGGACGCCGTCATCGAGACCGGTGTCGACTACTGCGTCGTCGCCGCTCCGACGAAGTTCCACGAGGAGATCGGTCTCAAGCTTGCCGAGGCCGGTGTGCACGCCCTCATCGAGAAGCCGCTGGCCTACGACACCACCGCTGCCAAACACCTTGCCGAGGCATTCTCCTCCCGTGGTCTGGTGGGGGCCGTCGGACACATCGAGCGGTACAACCCGGCCCTGCAGTCGCTGCGCAAGCGTCTGGAGAATGGCGACCTCGGCGACCTCTACCAAGTGGCCACCCGCCGCCAGGGGCCGTTCCCAGCCCGTATCGCCGACGTCGGCGTCGTCAAGGACCTCGCCAGCCACGACATCGACCTCACCGCCTGGGTCACCCAGCGGGACTTCGAACTCGTCGCGGCTCGCACGATGTTCAAGGCCGGACGCGAGTACGAGGACATGGTCTCGGCCACCTGTCAGCTCTCCGGTGGGCTCATGAGCAACCACCTCGTCAACTGGCTCACCCCGACCAAGGAGCGTCGTACCTTCGTCACCGGTGAGAAGGGCATGTTCGTCGCCGACACCCTCACCGCCGATCTCACCTTCTACGCCAATGCCAAGGTGGAGACGGTCTGGGACGACATCGCCAACTTCCGTGGCGTTGCCGAGGGTGACGTCACCCGGTTCGCGATCCCCAAACCCGAGCCGTTGCGCACCGAGCACGAGAACTTCCGTGACGCCGTGCTGGGCAAGGACTCCGACATCGTCACCATGGAGCAGGGTGCCCGAGTGGTTCAGGTGTGTGAGGCGATGATCGAGTCCGCCAGGACGAACCAGTTCATCGAGATCAACTGAGTCGGTTGACGCGTACCGGCGCCCGTCGGTACCCGAACAGCTGCGGATGGGCCTGCCGTCGTGAGACGGTGGGCCCAGTGCCACATGTGGCGAACGCCATTTCCGACAGCCAGTAGACCCACGACTGGCTTCGACGAGCATCCTGACGAGGAAGTGACGACATGGACGTGATTCGCCGTCTGCTGGCCGAGTGGTACCCCGATGAGAGGAGCCTGGGGACGAGGGTCACTGGCATGGTGGCCGAGTGCGTTCTGGCGGCTCTCGTCATCACCGCCACCTTCGTGACGACGGAGCGCCCGGTGCGTGGCAGGCAGACCCTGCCCATCTTCGAACTGGTGCTGTGCATCGCACTTGGGGTGCTGGTGGTGGTGCACCTGGCGAGGTGGTGCGTGTTGGACGTCGACACCAGACGTGCGGTGGTCGGGGACCGGCGGTGGCTGCGTGTCACCGTGGGAGCGTTCCTGTTCATCGTCGCCGTGGCGGCAGTGAGCCTGGGGTTCCACGATCACGCCGTGCGCGTCAACGACGCGGTGGTCACCCATCCGCCAGGCTGGCTCTTCACCGTGCCACTGGTGCAGTCTGCCCTGACGGTGCTGGTCGCGCTCGCCCTGGTGACGGCCATCCCGCGCAGTGGCCTGCTGCGTGCCCTGTGGCGTGCCTCGGTGGTGCTCGCCCTCGCCACGGCGTGTGACATCGTCCGGGAGTACGACACCGGCAACTACTACGGGTGGCGGGTCGCGACCCGACTGGGTGGGGCGGCGACGATCCACATCGTCTACCTGCTGGGGATCGGCGTCATGATTGAGGCCCTCCTGCACGGCTGGCGCCGATGGATCTCGGTTCCGGTGCTGACGATCCTGCTCGTCGTCCTGGTGCTCAGCGGGTCCCGTGCCGGGATCGTCGGTGTGGGACTGTTCGCGGGAATGCTGGTGCTGTGGTACGCGCAACGTCGATTGCACACTCTCAAGGCTCGGGCAGCCCTGGTGACGACGGTACTCCTGGCGGTGTGTGCGGCCGTGGTGGGGATGAGTCTCATGCGAGGTTCCCTGGTGGACCGGGCCCGGGTCCTCACCTGGCGCACGGCGTGGCATGCTGCCACCACTGACGTGGCCACGGTGCTGTTCGGGGTGGGTTATGGACGGTTGTGGCCCTGGCTTGGCGGAATGACCGGCGCACTGCCGCTGCGCAGCTACGCGGTGCGTACCACCTTCTTCGGTGCTTGCCTGCCGCACGCCCACAACACCGTCGTCGCGGTCTTCGGGGAGATGGGTCTCGTGGGTCTTGCGGCGTTGCTGGTGATTTTCGGAGTCGTCATCGTCGTTGCGGTACGGGCGGTACGAGGACCCAGCCGGGTGCTCGCCATGACGGTCCTCGCCAGCCTGCCGGGGCTGCTCGTCGACACCTATCTCATCAAGAACTTTCCGGTGTCACTGCTGTGGTGGGTGGCCGTGTTCATGCTGCTCGTGCTGGAGGCCGAGCGTACGGCCGGTCAATCTGCCACGTGACCCGGCCGACCTGCCACACACTGTCTTGCCCATCGGCCCTTGGACACGCTCCAGAATGTGCCTGCTGGACATGCGCCCCCGGCATGAGCCCCCCAGGTATGAGCCGTGGGGCATGTGCTCGGCCAACGGTGCGCACCCGTCCAGCGCGGATGACGATGGGTGCCGTCCCGGGCATCACATGTTGTCTTCAGACCAGTCACCCTGGAGGCAGAGGTGATTCTCGGCATCAGGATGTGGGGGTGGGGAACGCACGCGTAGGGCCGCCATCGTGATGATGACGGCCCCAGCTGGGCAGGTTCTCTCGTGGCAGGTCGTGCTCAGGCGTCCAGATCGGACGCCACCAGATCGGCGATGGTGTTGACGTCCCCCTCGTCGTCACCCGCCACCGTGACCGAGTCGCCGGAGGAGGCGCCCAGGGTCATGATGCCCAGGACGGACTTGGCATCGATCGGGTCGCCGTCGGTGGCCAGGGTGACGGCGGAGCCGAGCTGGGCGGCCTTCTGCGAGATGACGGCGGCTGGGCGGGCATGGAGTCCGACGGAGGATCCGACGGTGACGGTTCTGCTTGCCATGATGTTTCCTTTCAGTGTTGCGTTGCGGTGTGCAGGGCATAAGGGGCGTGCAGGGGTCAGACGGCAGCGGCTGTCTTGTCCTTGCGCTGGGTGGTCTTGTGCTGGGCCGACGCCTTGAGAATGGTGACGAGCAGGGCGGACACGACGGTACCGACGATGACGGCCAGGATGAACGCCCAGAATCGGTCGATGGCGAAGAACACGAAGATTCCGCCGTGGGGGGCCTTGGAGGCGGCACCCAGAGCCATGGAGAGGGCACCGGTGACGGCACCGCCGACCATCATCGAGGGGATGACGCGCAACGGATCGGCTGCGGCGAAGGGGATGGCTCCCTCGGAGATGAAGGAGGCGCCCAGCAGCCAGGCAGCGGTTCCGTTCTCCCGCTCGGCCGGCTGGTAGAGCTTCGGACGCACTGCGGTGGACAGCGCCATCGCCAACGAGGGCACCATTCCGGCAGCCATGACGGCGGCCATGACCTTGAGCGATCCGGCGTTGGTGACGGCGAGGTTGGTCGTCGCGAAGAGGTAGGCAGCCTTGTTGATCGGCCCGCCGAGGTCGGAACACATCATGAGTCCCAGGATGATGCCGAGGATGACGGCCGAGGCGCCACTCATGCCACCCAACCAGTTGTTGAGCGAATTCGTCATGGCGGCGAGGGGACGCCCCAAGACGACGTACATGAGCCCGCCGGCCAACAGGGACCCCACCAGCGGGATGATGACCACCGGCATGAGACCACGCAGCCACCGCGGCGGGTTGAGGCGAGTGAATCCGTAGGCGATGAAGCCGCCCAGCAGACCACCGATGATGGCACCGATGAAGCCTGCTCCGGTCACCCCGGCGATGGCCCCAGCCACGAAACCGGGGGCGATTCCGGGCCGGTCGGCCAGACCGAAGCCGATGTAGCCGGCCAGGGCCGGGAGCAGGAAGGCGAAGGCGGCCTGTCCGACGGCGAAGAAGACGGCCCCGAGGTACGTCATCGCAGCGGATCCACCCAGGGCATGCCCGGTAGGCGCTGGAAGGTTGGCGAAGGTGTTGTGCAGGGCGATGTCCATGCCGTCCTGGGCGATCTCGTAGCCGCCGAAGAGGAATCCCAGGGCGATGAGCAGACCACCGGCAGCCACGAAGGGAATCATGTACGACACGCCAGTCATGAGGGCCTGCTGGAGGCGTTTGCCCCATCCGATCTGTGAACCGGCTTGTTCGGCCTCGTCATGCTCGCCAGTGCTGACCGACACGCGGTGGGCGTGGGGATCCCTGGCCGCCGCGACCGCCTCGGCGACCATGGTCTCCGGCTCGTTGACGGCTCGTTTCACCCCGGACTCGATGACGGGTTTGCCAGCAAACCGATCCCGCCCCTTGACACCGACGTCGGTGGCGAAGATGACGGCATCGGCTCTCTCGATGTCTGCGGCACTCAGTGGTTCGGTTCCGGTGGACCCCTGTGGCTCGACCTTGACGTCGATCCCCATCTTCTTGCCAGCAGCGGTGAGGTAGTCGGCGGCCATGTATGTGTGGGCGATCCCGGCGGGACAGGCGGTCACTGCCACGACGTGGGTCTGGTTGGTGGTGTCGGGGGTCGGCGTCCCCTCCGCACCGGAACCTTGCTGCTGGTCTGCCTCGGTGCCGGCAGTCTGCGACGGAACCGCTGGGGCTTGAACCGCTGGGTCCGGTGCCGCGCTGGCCGGTGACACTGCTGCGGAGGATGGTGCGGCTGCGTCTGGTTCGACGACCGACTCGATGAGGTCCACCACGGTTCGTGCGTCGGTGGCCTGCCGCAACTGTTCGACGAACTCGGGTTTCACCAGGGCACGAGCCAGTTTGGTGAGCAGCTTCATGTGATCTGCACCAGCACCTTCTGCCGCCGCGATCATGAAGACGAGGTCGGCCGGCCCGTCGGGTCCGTTGAAGTCGACTGCAGGAGACAGTCGGGCGAACCCCAGGGATGGCTGGCTCACCGCTGCGGAGCGACAGTGTGGAATGGCAAAGCCGCCGGGCATCCCGGTGGGGCTCTGGGCCTCCCGATCGAGGGCGTCGTGTGACAAGCCGTCGGCGTCGGCGCGTCCGGCCGCGGCGATGATTCCGGCGACCGAGGTGATGACCTCGGCCTTCGTCGATCCCAGATCGGCGTCCAGGCACACCAGTTCAGGGGTGATGAGAGGAACGTTCATCGGTTCTCCGATCTCACAGATGGACGAGGCTGACGCCGATGGCGTCGGCCTGTGCCGGGGTCGGCATGGTTGATCCCGGCAGGGCTGCGGCGGCCGTGCCCCAGGCGACGGCGGTGCGCAGACAGGTTTCGGGTTGGTCGCCTCGGGCGTGGGCCAGCAGGAAACCGGCCAGGGAGGAGTCTCCGGCTCCGACGGTCGAGCGCACCTCGACCGGCTCGAAACGGGCGTGCCACGCGTCGTGCTCGGTGACAAGCAGAGCACCGGCACCACCCAGGGTCACCAGGACGTTCTCGATGCCGTGCAGACGTCGCGCCGCCGAGACGACGGTGTTGAAGTCACCGTGGTCTGCCGCGGTCTCGAGAGCCTTGCCGTCGGCTCCACACAGCTGGCCGAGCTCGACGGAGTTGGGCTTGATGAGGTCGGGTGCGGCCTCGGGCAGACGGGTCGCCAGCTCGTGGAGCGGTTCGTCGGAGGTGTCGACGGCAACCTTGACGCCGACCTCGTGCAGTCGTTCGGTCATCGCGGCGTACCACGCTGCAGGAACACCTGGCGGCAGCGATCCCGACATCACCACCCAAGTGGCTTCGTGAGCCTTCGTGACGACGGCCTGTTCGATGGCGGCAAGTTCGTCGGGGGAGAGGTGGGCCCCCGGCTCGTTGATCTTCGTCGTGGTTCCGTCGGGTTCGGTGAGGGTGAGGTTCGTCCGTGTCGCAGCGCGAATGGGAACCGCCAGATGTGGGATGTCATCGTTCTGGAGCCCGATCACCAGGGGATCCTCACAATGGGCTGGCACGATGGCGCAGGTGTCGACCCCGGCACCGTGCAGGACTCGAGAGATGTTGACTCCCTTGCCTGCGGCGACCTCGTCGCAGCTGCCGAGTCGGTTCACCCGGCCACGATTCAGCGGACCGGACAGACCCGCCGTGCGGTCAATGCTCGGGTTGAGCGTGACGGTGACGATCACTGTGACTCCCTCGTCGATCCCTGAGGCGGTGCCAACGCACCGGATATGTTGGAATGAGTGACATATTAGCAGCGGTAACCAGATGAAACAACAGAAAAACACTTTTCCAGACATCTGGTGGGTCCGCATCGGACAGCAGGACGTCAGAGGCACCCATGTCATCGGAAGCCACGTCCTCGTGGGTCACACATGACATACGGAGAGGTCAGGGTGGTGGCTCAGACGATGACGACGTCCACCCCGGCCTTCTGCAGAGCCTTGAGCTGATGTTCCGAGATGCCCTCGTCGGTGATGAGCACGTCGATGTCGTCCAGGGTGGCGAACCGCTTCGTCGACTCCGCACCGATCTTGCGCGAATCGGCCAGAACGACAACTTCACGGGCACAACGGACCATCGCCGCCTTCGTGGCGGCCTCGTCCACGTCGGGGGTGGACAGACCGTGGTCCACCGAGATGCCATTGGTGCCCAGGAACGCCACTTCCACCCGCAGCCTGTCGAACTGCTCGACGTTGCCCACCGTGGCTTGGGTGGTGGGGCGCACCCGTCCACCGATCAACTGCACGTCACAGGTGGAATGGGTCGATGCAGACGTCGCCACGGGAGCCGAGTCGGTGAAGATCGTCAACTGGGAGGACGGGGAGAGCAGTGCGGCGAACCGGGCCATCGTCGAACCGGCGTCGAGGATGATCGCGCCGCGTCCCGACGGCAGGAAATCCACCGCGGCCTGCGCAATTCTCTCCTTCTCGGTCACGGCGGACGAGTCGCGCGTCTCCAACGGCTGATCACCCAGCAGATCGAAGCCGGCTGGAATCGCCCCACCATGCACCCTGGTCAGCAGGCCACGGGAGGTCAGCACGTCCAGGTCACGGCGAATCGTCTCGGGCACGACGCCCAGACGCTCCGAGGCCTGTGTCACCGAGACACGTCCCTCGTCCCGCGCAGTGTTCACGAGCCATTTGTGGCGTTCAGCTGGATACATGGTGTTCTTCTCCTTCCCGGCGGACGCTGCAGAGGGGTGATCCCCCTTGCACCCCTCGAGGGTTGTTTTCCTTCCGGTTGGAAGGATGCGAAGGGGGAGTGATCCCCCTTGCACCCCCCGGGGCTGGTCGCCCTTCTCGGGTGGTCGTCCTTCTTGGTTCCTGTGTTCTTACTTCCGTCTGCTCGGAAGGTGTGAGGGAGTGGTCCTCCCACGACTTCCAAGGCCCTCTCTCACCCCTCCAGCTCACCCAGGAACTCCCGAGCCTGCTCGGTGTCCGGATGGGTGAAGAAGGTCTGCGGGTCCGTGTCCGCCAGGATCTGCCCGTCGGCCAGGAAGATCACCCGGTCGGCCGCCTTCCGGGCGAAGGCCATCTCGTGGGTGACGACGACCATCGTCATCCCCGAGTCGGCCAGACCAGTCATGACGTCGAGCACCTCGTGGACCATGTGCGGGTCCAGGGCCGAGGTCGGCTCGTCGAAGAGCATCACCTCGGGCTGCATGGCCAGCGATCGGGCGATCGCCACCCGCTGCTGCTGACCCCCCGAGAGCTCGGCGGGGTGTTTGTCGGCCTGCTCGGCCATCCCGGTGCCACTCAGCAACTCCATCGCCTGCGAGCGGGCCTCCTCCTCGGCGACACCCAACACCTTCGTCGGGCCGAACATGACGTTCTCCAGTGCTGTCATCTCGTCGAACAGGTTGAACGACTGGAAGACCATTCCCACCTTGGTGCGCAGGGTGGAGAGCTGCTGCGGATCGGTGGGCAGCGGCTCGTTGTGGAAAAGGATCGTGCCCGAGTCGATCGTCTCCAGCCGGTTGATCGTGCGGCACAGTGTCGATTTTCCCGACCCCGACGGCCCAAGGATGACGACGACCTCGCCCTTGTGCACCGAGAGATTGACGTCCCGCAACACGTGCAGGTCGTCGAAATGTTTGTTGACGTCACGCAGCTCGACGACCGGGGTGCCGTCATTCGGAGTCTGGGGGGTCTCGTTGTCCATGCCCCGAGCCTAGCCAGTTGGGCCGGGGCGTGTTCATCAGGCCACTGCCATCACCGGTGCATGCAAGGTACACTTGCCGGTGATCGTCTGCCCTGCCTGCACGGGTTCGTGCCCCATGCGTCCATGCGGGCCTACTCCATGCGGGTCTGCTTCGTGTGAGTTGGGGCGGCGCGCCGCAATCCGTTCCGAGTGTTGAGCCTCGGAGAAGACCAGAGGGAGTCTTGCATGAAGATCGCCGTCATTGCCATGGGCAAGATCGGCCTGCCGTTGGCTGTGCAGTTCGCTGAGAAGGGCCACGACGTCATCGGTGTCGACGTCCAGCAACGCGTCGTCGACGAGATCAACAAGGGCAACGAGCCGTTCCCCGGCGAGGCCTTCCTGGACGAGAAGCTCAAGAAGCTCGTCCCGGCCGGCAAGCTGCGCGCCACCACCGACTACGCCGAGGCCGTCCCACAGGCCGACGCCATCGTCCTCGTCGTGCCGCTGTTCGTCAACGACGAGACCTGGGAGCCGGACTTCGACTGGATGGATGCCGCCACCAAGTCGCTGGCCGCCCACCTCACCCCCGACACCGTCATCTCCTACGAGACGACCCTGCCGGTCGGCACCACCCGCAATCGCTGGAAGCCGATGATCGAGGAGATCTCCGGGCTCACCGAGGGCCAGGACTTCCACCTCGTCTTCTCTCCTGAACGGGTGCTCACCGGCCGCGTCTTCGCCGACCTGCGCCGCTACCCCAAGCTCGTCGGCGGACTGAGCGCCGAGGGCACCGCCAAGGGCATCGAGCTGTACCAGCAGCTGCTCGACTTCGACGAGCGTGACGATCTGCCGCGCACCAACGGTGTGTGGGACATGGGCACCGCCGAGGCCGCCGAGATGGCCAAGCTCGCCGAGACCACCTACCGCGACGTCAACATCGGCCTGGCCAACCAGTTCGGCAAGTTCGCCGCCAAGAACGGCATCGACGTCTACAAGGTCATCGACGCCTGCAACTCCCAGCCCTACTCCCACATCCACCGTCCCGGCATCGCCGTCGGCGGGCACTGCATCCCGGTGTACCCGCGTCTGTACCTGTGGACCGACCCGGACGCCACCATCGTGCGTACCGCTCGTCAGGCCAACATGACCATGCCGCAGTACTGCGTCGACGCCGCCTCCCAGGGGCTGGGCGGGCTGCAGGGCAGGAAGGTCGTCGTCCTGGGGGCCTCCTACCGCGGAAAGGTCAAGGAGACCGCCTTCTCCGGCGTCTTCCCGACCGTCGCGGACCTCGAGGCCGCCGGGGCCACCGTGTTCGTCCACGACCCGATGTTCACCGACGAAGAGCTCGCCAAGTTCGGCTTCACCGCCTACCACGTCGGCGACGAGGTGGACGCGGCCCTGCTGCAGGCCGACCACCCTGAGTACCAGGATTTCACCCCGGCCGACCTGCCGGGCATCAAGGTGCTCGTCGACGGTCGTCACGTCGTCGACCCGGCCAAGTGGGACGGCGTGCAGGTCGTCGTCGTCGGTGATGGAGAGGTGGCCTGATGAGCGTTGCTCGCGTCTGCCACCTGTCCACCGCCCACCCGCCGCGGGATGGCCGTATCTTCCGCAAGGAATGCGCCAGCCTCGCCAAGCGTGGTGCCGATGTGTGGTTCATCGGTGCCCAGGACGGTGACGAGATCGACAGCGGGGTGCACGTGATCGGGATCGGCAAGGCCACCAACCGCATTGACCGCCTGACCCGTCGTCAGGTGAAGGCGTGGAAGGCGCTGGAGCGCGTCAACCCCGATCTCGTCCACATCCACGATCCCGAGCTCATCCCCATGGTCCTGGCGTGGGTGAAGCTGCGTGGCCGCGCTGCCGTCTTCGACGCCCACGAGGACCTCGTCGCCCAGATCGACAGCAAGGCATACCTCTCCGAGCGGGTACGCCCATTGGCCCGGATGGTGGCCAAGACACTGGTCACCCTCGCCGACAAGTGTTACGACGGCATCATCGCGGTGACTCCTGCCGTCGCCAAGGGCTTTACCCATTCCAACAAGCGACTGGTCCACAACTATCCATTGCTCTCGGGCTTCCACCTACCGGTCGATGTCGAGAAGGTTCCGGATCGAGTGGTCTACGTCGGGATGCTCTCCGGTGGGCGGCAGACCGACAAGATGTTCGAGCTGGCTGACGAACTCGGTGGCAAGGCGACGCTGGTCATAGCCGGAAAGCCTGACCCGGAGGTGGCTCACCTCTTCGACGAGCTCGACAAGCATCCGAGTGTGGACTACCGAGGCACGATTCCGGGTGATCAGGTGCCTGACCTGCTGGGCTCGGCAGTTGCCGGGCTGATGTTCATGCGCCCTGACAAGAACCACCTGGACGCGTTGCCTACCAAGGTCTTCGAGTACATGGCAGCTGGAATCCCGTTCATCGCCTCGAATCTTCCTGCACTGGTTGAGAACCTCGAGAAATGGGACTGTGGCGTCTTCGTCGACACCGTCCAGGACAGCAGCGAGGCGCAACGAGCTGCTGTTGAGTTGATGGCTGATCCGCAGCGTTGCCATGAGATGGGCGTCAGGGGACGTCGAGCGATCGAGGAGGAGTTCAACTTCGAGGCCGACGTGCCTGCCCTCATTGAGGTGGAACAACACGCTCTCAAACGTCCGGACTCCCGGATCGTCGAGGGCTGACCTCTCACCTGCCCGTGGTCGCACAGCCACCAACGTTCAACATCTGCGCGGCGGTGAGGCCAGACTGATCACGCGGCAGTCTGTGGACAGGTGGTGGGCTGGCACTGGCATTGCGCCGCGGCGTCGCCGGTGCCAGCCGCTAGACTGCAGTGCCGTACAGCATGCCCTCCGCCCCAGGAAAGGTTCATCAATGCGCGTCGTGAGCATCGTCGGGGCTCGTCCCCAGTTCGTGAAGTTGGCCCCGGTGGCCAAGGCCTTTGCCGCCAAGGGGATCGACCACAGGATCATCCACACCGGACAGCACTACGACGTCAACATGTCCGATTCCTTCTTCGTCGAACTCGGCATCCCGAACCCGGACCTGCATCTTGGTGTGGGGGGCGGCTCCCACGGCGTCATGACCGGTCGGATGCTCGAGCAGCTCGATCCGGTCCTTGAGGAGATGGATCCGGACTGGGTGCTCGTCTACGGTGACACCAACTCGACGATTGCTGGCACCCTCTCGGCTGTCAAGATGCACTTGCCGGTTGCCCACCTGGAGGCTGGGCTGCGCTCCTTCAACCGTCGCATGCCCGAGGAGCACAACCGTGTTCTCACCGACCACGCTGCAGACCTGTGCTTGGCTCCCACCGAGGTGGCCATGCGTCATCTGGCCGACGAGGGACTGGCTGCCCGCTCCGTGCTCGTCGGTGACGTCATGACCGATGTCTGTCTGCAGGTGCGCGACTCCGTCCTCGCCAATCCGCGCCCGGTGCCCGGCGTGAAGAATGGCGAGGAGTACGTCATGGCGACAATCCATCGCGCCGACAACACTGACGATCCCGAGCGTCTGACCCACATCCTCGACGCTCTCGGCAACGTGGATCGTAAGGTCATCCTGCCGGTACATCCGCGGCTGCGTGCCCGCGCCGAGGCCGACGGCATCACCATTGCCCGTGGCAACCTCACCACCATCGATCCGCTGGCCTACCCCGACATGGTCAACGCCGTCACCCATGCCGCCGGCGTCATCACCGATTCCGGCGGTCTACAGAAGGAGGCTTTCCTGCTCGGCACCATCTGCACGACGGTGCGTACCGAGACCGAGTGGGTGGAGACCGTCGAGAACGGCTGGAACGTGCTTGATCCCGACGCCGAGCATTTCGCCGAGCACGCCACCCGTCAGCATCCCGCGGGCGATCCGGGGCACCCGTACGGTGATGGCAGGGCTGCTCGCAATGTTGCAACGGTGTTGCTGGAAGCTGGCGAGCGGGACCGCTCGTGATGATTGGATCAACTCCGCCTCCGACGAAGCCCAATTCTCTCGATCGTGCTCCCCACGGTGACTTGACCGCCCTGCCACCACTCGACAGATCCCAACCGACGCACCGAGAGGGGAGAGGAGAGCGGGGTCTTTCCGAAAGACATCTCGACTGTGCGTATGATCATTTCAATCTCCTCGAGACGGGTCGAGGACCTCTCATGTTCGGTGTGCCCCGATCTCGCAGTGGGATGACGCCGTGAAAACTTCCGGATCGATTGGTCCGGCTGGTGACAGAGCGATCAACGCCGCCGGTTTCCTCTTGCCATGGAGCGTCCTGCTCGGTCACTATGCCGCCTTCGGGTCGATGACGATGTTTCGCGCCCTGGTCCTTGTGCTCCTCGTCATGGCGGCACTAGGTGGACGCGCGTGGCGGGGTCAGTGGTGGTTCCTCGGTCTCGGAGCCGCTTGGTTGGTGCTGGGCGTCGTCTCGTGCCTGGCCAACCCCGGGGTATCCCTCGGCGGTATCGTCAACCTCGCCGTCGGCTGGGTGTTGGCATGGGCCTTGGCCAGGCTGCGTGGTCGACGCCTCCTGAGCGGCTTGACGCGGGGCTGGCAGTGGACGATCGCAGCGAGCGCCCCGATCGCCCGGTGGGAGTGGCACACTGCCAGGCACCTGCCCGACTACGGGGGCGGCGTGTGGCAGCACCACCCCAATACGTACTTCACCCCAGCCACCTTCTTCGTCAACTCCAACTACTACGCGCTGTTCCTCACCGTCGGACTGGCACTGGGCGGCTGGCTGGCCTCCTGCCGGATCCGTACCGGGCAACGTCGCTGGGCACTGGCATGGGACGGTGCCGTCCTGCTGTGCGGAGCCTGGCTGCTGTGGATCACCCATTCGCGGGCCTGCATCCTGGGGATGGTGGTGTTGATGGCCGTCGTGCTCGTGCAGAAGCTGCCGTCTCACGTCGCAGGGGTCATCGCCGTCGCTGCCGTACTGGCACTTGCCCTGGGGGCGTGGCGATTCGGCGCGGACCACTGGCAGATGTGGCTGTCGGTGTGGCGGAACCACACCGATCATGGGTCGGCTTCCCTACCGGTACGCATGTCCCTGCTGGCCTTCGGACTCACTCTGCTGCAGGGCCACCAGCTGCTGGGCGCCGGCCCGGACGGGTTCGCGCGAGCCGCAGCAAACCAGCACACCTTTGCATTGCACGGCAAGATCAACGCGCACAACGGGATGATCGAAGTTGCCGTGGACTATGGCCTCGTGGTGCTCGCCCTGCTCGTGACAGTGTGGATCGGCGCACTCATCACAGCCTGGCGAGCCGGACGAGCCCATCGGAAGGGAATACGTGCAGCGACCGCCGGTGTGCTCATGGGACTGCTGGTGGCAAGTCCACTGCTGGCCTGCGCCAACAGTCAGTTCATCGGTCCGGATGTCACTGCGGCATGGCTGGCCGTGATGCTGTGCCTCATGGCGCTCGTGCTTGACGACTCCGATCAGCTCCCCGGTATGGTGCAGGAATCGGCTGGTGAACAGCGTTCGAGCGTGGACCGATCACCGCAACACGATGCGCACTCCCATCGTCTGAACGGTGCCAACGGCCGACGTGAGCAGCCTCGGCACGACCAAGGAGAACAGAAACAGTGATCCAGCCTGCTGACACCACCGTGATCCACCTGTCCACCGTGCACCACACCCATGACAACCGGGTCTTCAACAAGGAGGCTCGGGCGATGGTAGATGCCGGGTACGACTTCCACCTGGTGATTCGCGCTGACCGGGACGGCGTCGACGACGACGTGCCGATCATCGCCCTGCACCCGGGCGGACGACTGCGACGACTGGTGTGCGGCCAGCGGGAGGCCTGGTCGGTGCTGGAGCGGCTGTGCCCCGACGTCCTGCAGATCCACGATCCCGAGCTCATCCCGATGGCCCTGGTGTTCAAGGCGCGCAGTGGCTGCGCCGTCATCTACGACGCCCACGAGGACCTCGTCGGCCAGATCGACACCAAGCCGTACCTCAATCGTCTCACTCGTCCGGTGGCTCGTGGTGCGGCTCGAATCCTCACCGGGCTGGCAGATCGTCATGCCGACGCCATCGTCGCCGCAACCGACACCATCGCAGACACGTATTCCCATGCCCGCACCGTGCAGGTGCGCAACTACCCGTGGCAGCACAACTTCGCCGTCGATCCTCAGCCGGTGCCCGGACGTCTGGTCTACGTCGGAGACCTCACCGAGGAGCGCAAGCTCTCCTTCATGATCGAGGTGGCTCGTCGACTGCACGCCGACGATCCACGCGTCCACCTGCACCTGGCCGGACGAGCTTCGCGACGCGCGTGTCGGGCAGCCATTGAGCATGCTGTGGGTGAGGGCATCGTCACCTATCACGGGATGGTGGGGCCCACCGAAGTGCCGCAGATCATCTCCGCGGCCCAGATCGGTCTGGTGATGCTCGAGCCACTGCCCAACTACACCCGCTCCCTACCCACCAAACTCTTCGAGTACATGGCCTCCGGGGTGCCGTTCTGCGCCTCGAACTTCGATGCCTGGCAGCAGATGTTCGGCGGCTGGGGTGCCGGAGTGTTCGTCGACACCGAGTCCCTAGACGCCACCTGCGCAGGATTGGCGCCGCTGCTGGCCGACCCGCAGCGTTGTGCCCGGATGGGGCAGGCCGGGGCCCAGGCCATCGCCGATCAGCTCAACTTCGAGTCCCAGGCTCGCACCCTCGAAACCCTCGTGGCCGATCTCACGGAATCGACCCGACAGCGGCGTGGCAAGGGCTGCGTGCATCCCGATGCGGTGCGGCGCACCGCCCCGAACGAATCTCGTGAAGAATGTGGCGGCTCCGCTCGCCGGAAAGGAACGTCCATGACCACCGATCGCAGGGTCACCGTCGTCAACCAGTTCGCTGTGCCCCAAGGGGTCGTCGGCCCCACCCGCAATGCCGACATCTTCAGCCGGGTGGCCAGCTGGACGCCACACTTCATCGGTGCGAACTTCGCCCACCATGCCAAACAGCGGCTGCACACCGACGATCCACGATTCACCCTGGTCTGGGTTCCCGAGTACCACAACAACGGCGTGAAACGCCTTGTCGGATGGCTGTTCTTCACAGCTGAGGCGGCCGCCGTGGCGAGTGTGCGCAAGGCCGATCTGGTGTACGCCTCCAGCCCCCACCTGCTCAACCCGGTGGCCGGTATGATCGCGGCCCGGCTGCGTGGACGCCCCTACGTCGCCGAGGTGCGTGACCTGTGGCCCGACTCACTGGTCTCCACCGGCGGTCTGCGTGAGGGGAGCGCCATCCACAAGGTGCTCATCGAGCTCGAGAAATTCATCTACACCCAGGCTGAGCGGGTCGTCACCGTCGTCGACTGGAGTGATCACTTCCGCAGCCTGGGCATCGACCCCGAAGGTCTCATGGTCGTCATCCCCAATGGCACCCAACTCTCGGACTTCGAGGTGGACGAGGATCGCGAGAAGCTGCGCGAGGAGTTCGACATCCACGGGGTGACGGCGGTGTTCGCCGGGTCGCACGGCGTCAAGGACGGCGTCGAACACATCGTCAATGCCGCCGAGCGTTGCCCCGAGGTGAACTTCCTGCTCGTCGGGGAGGGTGGCGACAAGGACCGGTGCGTCGAGCTGGCACGCTCCAAGGGAATCTCGAACATCGAGTTCCGCGACCCGATCGCCAAGACCGAGGTTCCTCGACTGCTCAAGGCCTGTGACATCGGACTGCACGTCGTCGCCCCGATCCCGGTGTTCGACAAGGGCATGAGCCCCACCAAACTCTTCGACTACATGGCGGCGGGGTTGCCTGTCGTCACCAATGCCCGCACACCACTCGCCAAGGTCATCGGCGACGACGAGATCGGCGCGGTGACCGATCCCGACGACATCGCCTCCGGGGTGCGCGCCGTCCTGGACGCCGATGAGGCCACCCGGGGACGGTGGGCTGCACGGGAGGCCGAGCTGTTGAACACGAGGTACTCCCGTGAGGCGGCGGCCCGCACGATGGAGCAGCTGCTCGACGAGGTCATGGAGCAGTGGGAGTCCGGACGCTCCCGCACCCGTGCCGGACGGGTGCACCATGCGGTGCACGAGTCGGTGCGTGCGGCTGGTCGGACGGCTGGATCACTGGCCGGCGTTGCCGGCCGGCTCGTCAGTCAGGCGGTCGGGACGGTGTCCGACAAGCTTGCTCGGGGCTGAGGTCAGCGTCCGTAGGTGAAGTACTTCGGGGCCTGACGCACCGAGTTGAGTCCGGCGGCGGGGGTGGCATGGCCATCGGCGAGCGGATCGCGACGGCGGGTGTGCCGGCCCCCGGACGGACGAGTCCTGCGCAGGGTCTTGAGGGAGTCGTTGGAGGTTGCGTCGATACGCGGATCGGCGCCGCTGCGCGCCTTGGCAAGAACGGTGGCGGAGGCGATGGTGACGGCGGCCACGGCCACGCTGGCGATGATGGTGGTGTTACGGCTCATGTGAGGAATGTTACCTTCTCACCGTGGGGTGAGCCGCCCATCCAGCTGTGGACTGACAACCCTTGTGCGGGTGTGAAAATCTGGATCCATGCCGCATCTTCACACCCAGCCGCACGGACACGACATGACGATCAGCGCCTGGATCATGCGCCGTCAGGACGGTGAGGTCAAGGCTCTGGTGCACCGGCACCGCAAGCTGAACATCTGGCTGCAGCCCGGTGGGCACATCGAGCACACCGAGAATCCGTGGCAGGCGCTGGCCCACGAGCTGCGCGAGGAGACCGGCTACGAGCTCAGCCAGCTGCGCGTGCTGCAGGCCCTGCCGGCAGTCGAGGGCTGCATCCACGACGTCATGCACCCCGCCCCGGTTGCCGTCAACACCCACAGCCCCTACCCGGGCCATTTCCACTCCGACCTCGTCATGGCCATGATCACCGACGAGGACCCGGTGGGGGAGCCCGGACCGGGGGAGTCCCGGGAACTGGCCTGGATGAGCCCCGACGAGTTCGCTGCCCTGGATGGTGCCGAACATGACGCCGTGCAGATCATGACCATGATCGCTCGCAATGTCGTCGGTGCCTGGTCCGAGGTGCCGGCCACCGCATTCACCCTGGACGATGCACCCGAACCGCTCACCGAGACGGTGCAGAATCCCGAGTCGGTGGGGGGAGACACCAGCGCTCCAGGATGCCAACATCCGGCGTCCTCGTACCGACAAGTCCGGCTCCGACGGTGGTGCAGAACCATCTGCCACCTCATCCACGGATGATGGTGTGAACGAGTCCTCCCAGCCCCAGTGACCGCCGACTCAGTGCCCATCGACCTGCAGCACATCGGCGCCGGACTGCCGATCAGCAGGTACCGCGCCGATCTGGAAGCTGGTCTGGCAGATGGGGCGATGGTCGTCCAGGCCCCACCCGGTACCGGCAAGACGACCTTCGTGCCGCCCCTGGTCGCCGCCCTTCTCGCCACGGGCGCTGCGGGTGATGCCCGTCCAAACGGCGCCCGCCCGGACGGTGGGAGTACCGGTCGGGTGATCGTCACCCAGCCACGACGGATGGCGGCTCGGGCCGCGGCACGACGTCTGTGTCAACTCACCGGCACCAGACCGGGGCAGGTGGCTGCCCACACCGTGCGTGGCGAGTCCACCCTCGCCCCCTCGACCCGGATCGAGTTCGTCACCACCGGGGTGCTGGTGCGCCGGCTGCTCACCGATCCCGAACTTGGCGGGGTTGACGCCGTCGTCCTCGACGAGGTCCACGAGCGTCATCTCGACTCCGACCTGTTGGTCGCCATGCTCTGTGAGCTCGTCCAGTTGCGCGACGACCTGCGACTCGTCGCCATGTCGGCCACCCTGGAAGCCGAGCGGTGGTCGGACCTGCTGACCCGCGGCACCGGACGCCGGGTGGCCACGGTGCAGGTGCCGTCGGTGTTGCACCCTCTCGAGGTGCGCTGGGCACCATTCGGTGCGCCTGCCACCGACGGGTCTCGGGTAAATCGGAGATTCCTCGACCATGTGAGCCGTCAGACCTGCCAGGCCGTCACGACGCTGACCAGTGATCCCGGCACCGGGACCACCTGCGGGTCTGCCGACGAGGGCGCCCGTGAACCGCATGCTGACAACGGTCCGGGCGCATCGGGCACCGACGCACCTCTTTGTGCCCTCGTCTTCCTGCCGGGGGCGTGGGAGGTGGAGCAGGTGGCTGCGCACCTGCGTACCGCGCTGCCGCAGGTCGAGGTGATGACCCTCACCGGTTCGATGAGTCTGCGCGACCAGGACCAGGTGCTCACCGCCCCGACCAGACCGCGCGTGGTCGTGGCGACCTCCATCGCCGAGTCGTCCCTCACCGTGCCGGGGGTGCGTCTGGTCATCGACTCAGGGCTGGCCCGGGAGCCGCGTCTGGACCGTGGCAGGGGCATGACTGGCTTGGTGACGGTACGGGAGTCCCGAGCTGCGGCGATCCAACGCTCCGGACGTGCCGCTCGTCTGGGGCCCGGGGTGGCGGTGCGTTGTCTGGCAGCCGAGGACTGGACCGGCATGGATGCCGAACCCGCCCCGGAGATCAGGCACGCCGACCTCACTGGGCCGCTGCTCACCCTGTCCTGTTGGGGCGCACCCTGCGGTGAGGGGATGGCCCTGCCCGATCCGCTGCCGCCGGACCAGGTGCGGGGCGCCGTGGAGCAGTTGCGTGTCATGGGCGCCGTGGACGAGCAGGGACGCCCCACACGCTGGGGACGACGGCTCGCTCTGGTGCCGACGAGCCCGGCCCTGGCCCGCGGCCTGCTCACGGGAGCCCAGATGGTTGGTGCCCGGGCCGCTGTGCAGACCGTCGCCGCCCTGGAGCTTGGGGAACGCGCCGCCGAGGCGGATCTCCCGGGGCTGGTGCACGCACTGCGGTCGGGAAACCATCGTGCGTCACCCCAGTGGCGGGTGCAGGTGCGGCGGCTGGAGCAGATCGCCCGAGACCAGGGCTCGCAGCAACCGGGTACGGCTGGGGCCAGTTCGGCCCAGCCTGGTCGAACCGAGCCTGGCCCCACTGAACATGGCCGGGCGGGGGATGCTGCTGGGCCAACCCCATACGGGGCTGCATCCCCGGGCGGAGGGTCTGCCGGTGACGCGGACGATGCAGTGGCCCTCGTCGTGGCCCTGGCCCGCCCCCAGAACGTCGCGCGTCAGCGTGGTGCGGGGTCGAGAAACTATCTGCTCGCCTCCGGTACGGCAGCTGATCTGCCGGTCGGATCACCGTTGACGGGTGCGCAGTGGCTCGCGGTGGCCGACGTCTCCCGCACCACGCGGCGCGGTCAGTCCGGTGCCGTCATCCGCTCGGCGGCACCACTGGCCCCGGAACACGCCATGCAGGCTGCGCAGGGCCTCGAGGTCACCGAGGAGATTGCCACTTGGCAGGACGGTGCGGGTCGATCTGGTGGTGGCAAGGTCCAGGGACGACTGGTGCACCGGCTGGGTGCCATCGAGCTGAGCTCCACCCCGATCACCGTCGGTGGGCAAGCGGCTCGTGACGCGGTGGTGGCGGCACTGCACGAGCATGGCCTGGGTGTCGACGGTCACGGGGTGCTCACCTGGTCGGCCTCGGCAGACATGCTGCGTCGACGGCTCGGCGTGCTGCACCGAGTCATGGGTGCGGGGGTCATGGGCGCGGGGGCCGACAATGCCGGGAGCGCTGGGGGAGGCTGGCCCGATGTGGGCGAAGCTGCCCTCATCGACCGGGCGCGTGAGTGGATCGACCTGGACGCCGTCGCTGCCGGACGACCATTCAGCCCGGCAGCGGGACTGCGTGCCCTGCTGCCCTGGCCACAGGCCAGCCATCTGGACGACCTCGTTCCCGAGACCATCGAGGTGCCCACCGGTTCCCACATTCGGCTCGCCTACCCCGAGGTCGGTGACGACTCACCCCCGGTGCTCGCGGTGAAGCTGCAGGAGTGCTTCGGGTGGACGACGACCCCGGTGATCTGCAACGGACGTCTGCCGGTGCTCCTGCACCTGCTCTCCCCGGCTCGACGTCCCCTGGCCGTCACCGACGATCTCGCGAGCTTCTGGGCCAACGTCTACCCGCAGGTACGAGCGGAGAATCGGGGACGCTACATCAAGCACCCGTGGCCCGAGGACCCGCTCACCGCCATCCCGATGCGCGGCACGACCCGGTCGGGACGGTGAAGGGGCCGAGCAATCCCGAATGGCAACCCCGGTCTCCTGGTGATGTCCGCTTCCCTGGGGCACTCGGAGGGAGCTGGGCGGTTGACTCCTCCCGGCTCCGTTCGCGCCGGGGCCCGACTCGGTACCCCGTCAGCCGTGTTCTGACCTCGACTCGATACCTCGTCGGCCGTGATCTGGCTTCGCCACGATGCTTCGTCATTCGTGGCTGGCACCGTCTCGACACCTCGTTGGTCCGTGACCAAGGTCAGGCTCCGGGCAGTCTCATCGTCGTCCGGACACGGTGGGGTCGCCGTCGATCCAGAACCGCAACGGAGCATCGGCATTGCGACTGATCCCCACCCGCGGCCCGGTGCGGTACCGAACAGGCTCGCTGGCCGGGATGAGCCGCCATCGGGGTGGGCAGTCATGGTGGGTGACGCCATCTGTCGTGGACTGATCCGTGCCCAGCCGGTCGTGATCGTCCGGGTGCGGGGGAGCACTTGGCAGGCCCTCGGTGGCTGGTTCGATGGGCGAACCCATGGCACACACTGTGAGGGCCGCTCCCCAGTCGGTGAGATCCGCTCCCAGAGCCGATCCGAGATTGCCCGGCCCGCTGGCCAGCCGGCGCGCGGGCACGGTGCCGCGTCGGGAACGCACCTCGTCCACCCCGCACACGACCTGCCCGGCACGCAGCAGCACCGCCGAGGCCGTCCCGTCCGGGCTGCACACCACATTGACGCATCGATGGATGCCGTAGGAGAGGTAGACGTACATGTGACCGGGTGGGCCGAACATCACCGAGCTGCGCGGGGTGGGTCCGCGTGCCGCGTGCGATGCTGGGTCGTCAATGCCCAGATAGGCCTCGACCTCGGTGAGTCGTACCCCCACCGAACCGTGCATGATCGTCGCCCCGAGCAGACGTGGTGCCACCCGATCGGCTGGCTCGGACAGGTCCAGCCCAGCGCTTTTCCCCAAGGGGTGTGGCCGGGAACGTCCTGGCCCTGTCACGTGGCCTGGCCCCGTCACGCATCCTGACTCTGACACGTCAGATCCTCCTCGTGCTGCCATGACCCGAGCGGTTCGGGCGTCGCGTCGTTCGGATGGTTCTGGACGCTCACGCCGTGACGACGATCTTGCCCACCATCCGGCCAGACTCCACCAGGGCCGTCCCCTCGACGATGTTGTCCACCGTCAGACCCTGCAACTGATGTGCCACCGTGGTGCGCAACCGTCCCTCGTCGACCAGACCGGCCACTTGCGCCAGGATCCAGAGTACGAGATCGGAAGAGCGTCGTGTAGGGAAAGAGTGTAGATCTCGGTGGT
>OKGH01000049.1_pt1 | contig 46544 bp, 32 predicted proteins | sample 1611211 | NCBI WGS metagenome assembly OKGH01 (sample SAMN04436718, study PRJEB24849) | human gut metagenome | biome: human gut; feature: NICU; material: stool | host: Homo sapiens | place: USA: Saint Louis, MO | collected 2010-09-29
GAACCAGGCGATGTCGTTGACCGGGAAGTCGGTGATGTACCTGCCCCGTCTGGCAAGTGTCGTGCCCACCTTGAGCAGATCGTCCCACGTCGTCGGCACGGCAACCCCGGCACTGTCCCAGGCCTCGACGTCGTAGAACAGCACCAGGGGCGAGGAGTCCAGGGGCAGTCCCTGGATGCGATCCAGGTAGGTGATGTGGGACATCGGGCCACGGTCGAAGATGTCGCGGTACTGCTCGGCAAAACCGGTGACGTCGCCCAGGATGCCCTCCTGGGCGAACTGGGGGACGAGGATGTCGGGAAGTTGGGCCAGGCTGGGGGCATTGGCGGTGTCGATCGCCTTGCGGAGCTGGGCAAGGTACCCCGGTCCGACCATCGATTCATGGATGGTGATGGCCGAGGCCGGGCGGCGGCGTCCGAAGTCGAACGCCATCTGTGTCATGGATCGTGCCTGCTCGTTGGGTGGCAGCTCGTGCCACACCCGTACGCGGTGATCCTCACCGGAGGCGGAACGGTCCCGGGCACGGGGGGTGCAGGCCGTCGCTGCAGCGGATGCCGCCAGCAGGGACAGCACCGTCCGTCGCCCTGGCTGCGCCATGTCATTGCCTGCCTTCCAGCCCCACGATGGCTCGTTCGTCTCGTCTCGATGACCCTGCGGCATCGACACCAGAACCCTAACGCGTGGGGTTTCTCGGTGCGCAGGATCGTCCGGTCGGCCGATCGCGTGGCCATCGTATTCTTGATACGTACGTGTTCGTCCGTGAGCGAGAGGGGGCGATACCCGCTTGCGAGTGAGTGCTCACTCATATAGCCTGACCTCGTGACACCCCGAGCCAACCCCATGCCCGCCGACCAACGACGCGCGTCCATCATTGCCGCAACCCGCCCCCTGCTGGCCGAGCACGGGCTGGGCTTCACCACCAGACAGGTCGCCGAGGCCACCGGCATCGCCGAGGGGACGATCTTTCGTCACTTCACGTCCAAGGACGAGCTCATCTCCGCCGTGATCGCCGACAGTCTCGACGTCGATTCCCTGAGTGCGGACCTGTGCGCCATCGACCTCGAGCTGCCCCTCACCGATCGGGTCGCCGAGGCCGTGACCGTACTACGGAGCAGCTTCACCTCGATCCATGAACTCACCGCAGCCCTCAAGACCCGTCCTCAGCACACCTGCGTGATGTGCGGGCAGGACAAGGAGGGGTTCAGCCATCCCAATCACGACATGATGGCCACCTGGACTCGCGAGATCACCACCCAGATCGTGCGTCTGCTGGAACCCGACGAGGAGCGACTGTGCGTCGACCTCGACGTGGCGGCCCAGCTCGTCCTCGCGATGAGCCACATCGGCCTGCACCGTTTCGATCCCACCTCCGTCACCTTCTCGGCAACCCAACTGACCGACGTCGTGCTGCACGGCGTCGTGCGTCATCCCGAACCGATGGAACAGGAGCCGTCGTGCTCATAGGACTCATCAACCGCCACATCAAGCCGTACTGGCCGCAGCTGGTGCTCATCGTCATCCTGCAGGCCGGCGCACAGGTGGCTGCGCTCACCCTGCCCACCATCAACGCCAACATCATCAACAACGGTGTCGTCACCCTGGACACCCACTACGTCAAGACCCACTCGGCCGTCATGCTCGGCGTCGCCGCAGTCCAGGCCCTGTGCCAGATCGTCGCGGTGTACCTTGCCGCCCGAACTGCCATGGGATTCGGCCGCGACGTGCGCGACGCCGTCTTCGACCGGGCCCTGAGCTTCTCGGCGCGCGAGCTCAACCAGTTCGGCGCCCCCTCGCTCATCACCCGTACCACCAATGACGTCCAGCAGGTACAGATGCTCGTCTTCCTCACCCTGGCGATGATCGTCGGTGCCCCGATCATGATGGTCGTCGGCGTCGTCATGGCGCTGCGCGCCGACGTCGAGTTGTCGTGGATCATCGTCGCCGCCGTCGTCCTGCTGGGCAGCATCGTCGGAGTCATCGTCGCCCGGATGGGCCCGCTGTACCGCACCATGCAGCAGCGCATCGACGACCTCAACCGCGTCGTGCGCGAGCAGATCACCGGCATCCGCGTCGTGCGGGCCTTCGTGCGCGAACCCTACGAGTCACAGCGATTCGACCGGACGAACTCCCAGCTGCGCGACGTGCAGATCCGCGTCGCCCGACTCATGGCAGCGATGTTCCCCGTCGTCATGTTCGTCATGAACCTCTCCCAGGTGGGAGTGTTCTGGTTCGCCGCCCCCCGCATGGACTCCGGACATCTGGAGGTCGGCGCCCTGGCATCGTTCACGACCTACCTCATCCAGATCCTCATCTCCGTGATGATGGCGGCAATGATGGTGGTCATCTGGCCCCGGGCCGCCGTGTGTGCCGAGCGCATCACCGAGGTGCTCGACACCGAGACGAGCGTGCCGGAACCTGCCCGGCCCCTCACCCGCATGCCCGAACGCGGCACCGTCGAGTTGCGTCACGTGGAGTTCAGCTACCCCGGTGCGCAGTCCCCGGTGCTCTCCGACATCTCGTTGCGCATGGAGCCGGGAACGACGACGGCGATCATCGGCTCGACCGGTGCCGGCAAGACGACCCTGGTCAACCTCATCCCCCGGCTCTTCGACGCCACCGGCGGGCAGGTGCTCGTCAACGGGGCGGATGTGCGCGACCTGGACCCGGAGGCCCTGTGGAGCACGATCGGTCTGGTGCCGCAGAAGCCCTACCTGTTCAGCGGTACCGTGGCCAGCAATCTGCGTCACGGCAACTCCGAGGCCAGCGATGAACAGCTGTGGGAGGCACTGCGCATCGCCCAGTCCGACGACTTCGTCCACACCATGGACGGTGAGCTCGAGGCGAGCATCTCCCAGGGCGGCACGAACGTCTCGGGTGGTCAGCGTCAGCGGCTGTCCATCGCCCGGGCCCTGGTCAAGAAGCCCGACATCTACATCTTCGACGACTCCTTCTCCGCCCTCGACGTCACGACCGACGCGAAACTGCGTCGGGCACTGGGCCGGCACACTGCCCAGGCCGCAGTGCTCATCGTCGCCCAGCGTGTCTCGACCATTCGCGACGCCGATCAGATCCTCGTCATCGACGAAGGTCGCATTGTCGGCGCCGGGAGCCACGAGACCCTGCTCGACACGTGCCCCACCTACCAGGAGATCGTCAACTCCCAGCTCTCGGCCCAGGAGGCGGCAGCATGAGTTCGAAGTCCACGTCCACGAAGGCCACCACGAAGAAGTCGACCACCCTCACGGCCGAGGAGCAGGCCGAGATCGCACGTCAGTCGTCCCGCACCATCCGCCGAGGTGGTCACGGTGGCGGCAGTCGGGTGGCCGAGAAGGCCGTCACCTTCGGCCCCTCACTCAGACGTCTGCTGGGCACACTCAAGCCCTACCGGGGCGTGTTGAGCATCGTCATCGTCATCGCCGCCATAGCCGTGACGATGAACGTCATCGGACCGAAGATCCTGGGACGTGCCACCGACGTCATCTTCGGCGGCATCATGACCCGTAGGATCGGTGAGCGCATGCCCCAGGCCAAGGGGTTGACGACCGAACAGTTCATCGACCAGCTCAGGTCCAGCGGCAGGGCCGACGGCAAACTCATCGACATGCTCGGCCAGTACCCCGGCCTGCGCATCGGTGCGGGCGTGGACTTCCACCGTCTGGGCATGATCGTGCTGCTGGCCCTGTGCCTGTTCACCGTCTCGGCGATCCTCATGTACCTGCAGGGGGTGCTGCTCAACACCGCGGTGCAGCGTGCGATGTACGACATGCGCCGCCAGGTGAGCGCCAAGCTCGACAAGCTTCCGCTGAGCTACTTCGACAAGCAGCCGCGCGGTGAGCTCATGAGCCGAGTGACCAACGACATCGACAACGTCGCCCAGACCCTCACCCAGACCATGCAGCAGCTGCTCAACGCCATCCTCACGGTCATCGGTGTGCTCATCATGATGTTCTGGTTGTCACCGCTGCTGGCCGTGGTGAGCCTCATCGTCATCCCGACTGCCGGATTCGTCGCCGCACGCATCGGCAAACGTGCCCAGGTGCAGTTCGCCCACATGTGGAAGGCCACCGGCATGCTCAATGCCGAGGTCGAGGAGAGCTACACCGGTCACTCCCTGGTCAAGGTCTTCGGACTACGTCAGGAGGTGGCCGAGAGCTTCCACGAGCGCAACGAGGAGCTCTACCAGGCCTCGTTCAAGGCGCAGTTCGTCTCGGCGACGATCCAGCCGGTGATGTTCCTCATCGGCAACATCAACTACGTGCTCATCGTGCTCATCGGTGCGCTGCGCGTGGTTGCCGGACGCATGCCCCTGGGTGACGTCCAGGCATTCATCCAGTACTCCCGGATGTTCACCCAGCCGATGACGCAGATCGCGTCCATGACGAATCTGCTGCAGTCGGGGGTGGCCTCGGCAGAACGCGTCTTCGAGGTGTTGGACGCCGAGGAACTCCCTGCGGAGGGGCAGGGCCGTCTGGCCCCGACACGCGGCCACGTCGAGTTCGAGCACGTCCGCTTCTCGTACTCCCCCGACAAGCCGCTCATCACCGACCTCAGCCTGGTCGCCAAACCGGGCCAGACGGTCGCCATCGTTGGACCGACCGGGGCTGGCAAGACGACCCTGGTCAACCTGCTCATGCGGTTCTACGAGATCGACGAGGGACGCATCACCCTAGACGGGATCGACACCCGCACGGTGCCGCGCGCGGAGCTGCGCTCCCACGTCGGCATGGTGCTGCAGGACACCTGGCTGTTCAGTGGCACGATCCACGACAACATCGCCTACGGCCGCCCCGAGGCCACCGAGGACGAGATCCTCGCCGCCGCCAAGGCCGCCTACGTCGACCGATTCGTCCACTCCCTGCCCGAGGGCTACGACACCGTCATCGACGAGGAGGGATCGAACATCTCGGTGGGTGAGAAGCAGCTCATCACCATTGCGCGGGCCTTCCTGGCACGCCCCGACCTGCTCATCCTCGACGAGGCCACCAGCTCGGTGGACACCCGCACCGAGATGCTCGTCCAGGAGGCCATGAACAGGCTGCGTCGGGGACGTACGAGTTTCGTCATCGCCCACCGGCTGTCGACCATCCGTGATGCGGACCTCATCCTCGTCATGGAGCACGGCGACATCGTCGAGCAGGGTTCCCACGACGAGCTGCTCGCGGCGCAGGGGCACTACTACGACCTCTACCAGTCGCAGTTCAGCGCGAGCGTGCCCCCGGAGGCATGATCGTCCGCTTCCCGTGCCGAGACCGCGGGGGCTCACCTGCGACCTCGGCACGTGCTGCCAAGACGTGACGCAGGACCCGCCGGTCCGACTCGATGAGCAGCCTGACCAGTTCGACGAGGGTGTCCGAGCGTGCTGCACCGGCCTCGCCGAGCACCTGGGCCATCTCGCCGGCCAGGAACTGTGCCTTGGAGCTGGCCGGCCGGTACCACCAGGCCCGTTGGCGCTGCTGGCGCACGACGACGTGCTTCTTGGCCAGCCGGCCGAGCACCGTCATGACGGTGGTGTAGGCAATCCTGGCGTCGGCGAGCAGTTGGGTGTGGACATCTCGAACGGACTGTTCCTCCTGCGATGCCCACAGCACGTCCATGACACGATGCTCCAACTCTCCCAGTACGGCCATGTCCTCAGTCTAACCACAGGTACGACGCATCGTAGTAGCAGCGTGGGGAAAGGCCGTCCAGCGCGTCGTGCCCCTATACACCATCCCCCCGTCAGGAAATGGACACCCCCTCCTCTTTTGTAACTTTCGACAGAAAGTACAATGCATGGGCCATCCCTGTAGACTCCTACCCTCAGTCGTAGTAGGTTTCGTCTCATGGACCAGACAACGATCGCCCGATGGCAGTTCGGGATCACGACGGTCTACCACTTCTTCTTCGTCCCGATCACCATCGCTCTGTCGATGCTTGTCGCTGTGATGCAGACGGCGTGGTACAAGACCGACCGCGACAGGTACCTTCGGCTCACCAAGTTCTTCGGCAAGCTCTTCCTCATCAACTTCGCACTGGGTGTCGTCACCGGAATCGTGCAGGAGTTCCAGTTCGGCATGAACTGGTCGGAATACTCTCGATTCGTCGGCGACATCTTCGGCGCTCCCCTGGCTCTGGAGGCGCTGCTCGCGTTCTTCATGGAGTCGACCTTCATCGGCCTGTGGATCTTCGGCTGGGACAGATTGTCCAAGGGCGTGCACCTGGCCACGATCTACCTCACCGCCATCGGCACGATGGTCTCCGCCGTGTTCATCCTGGCCGCCAACTCCTGGATGCAGAACCCGGTCGGAGCCACCTTCAACCCGCAGACCGGCCGCGCCGAGCTCACCGACTTCGGCGCCGTGCTGGGCAACCCGGTGTTCCTCACCACCTTCCTGCACACGATCGCCACGTCGTACATGATCGGCGGAGCCCTCATTGCCGGCATCTCGTTCTGGCACCTGTCCAAGGTGGCCCGTGGACGTCACACCTCCGAGATCTCCGACGCCGGTGAGGTCGAGGACGTCTCCACCTGGCGCTGGGCAACGAAGTTCGGCGCTTGGGTGCTCATCGCTGCTGCCGCGATCACAGCTGTCAGCGGCGACATCCAGGGCAAGGAGATGACCAAGCTTCAGCCCATGAAGATGGCTGCGGCCGAGGCCGCCTGGGAGTCCACCAGCGATTTCTCCGTCATCACCTTCGACACCGGCGACGGCACCGAGGAGATCGGCGGCATCAAGATCCCCGGCATGCTCGGTTTCCTCGCCAACAACGAGTGGGGTTCGCAGATCCAGGGCGTCAACGACCTCAGGAAGCACGACGTCAACGCCTACACCTACACCCACAACGACGGTTCCCAGACCGAGCTGCAGGCCTCCTACGCCTCCGTGCTGCGTGAGAAGGTCGACGCCAACAACATCGACCTCGCCCCGAGCGTCGGACTGTCCTACTGGAGCTTCCGCCTCATGATCGGGCTGGGCATGGCCGGTGCCCTCATCGGGCTCATCATGCTCATCGAGCTGCGCGGGGGACGCAACCCCCGGCAGACCGGATGGCACAACTTCTGGACCTTCGTCACGCCGTTCCTGCCACTCATCGGCATCTCGTTCGGGTGGATCTTCACCGAGATGGGCCGTCAGCCGTGGATCGTCACCGGCGTGCTGCCCACCGCCTCCGCCGTCTCACCGGGGGTGTCGGCCGGATCGGTCCTGTTCTCCACGATCGCCTACACGGTGGTCTACGGAGCCTTGGCCGTGGTCGAGCTCTTCCTGTTCCTGAAGACGATGCGAGCCGGCCTGCCCGACGTCAGCACCACCGACAACGCCGCGGACGGGGACGCCCCCCTGTCCTTCGCATACTGAGGAGATGAGCACTGTGTTCCCGCTTCTTGAAGTTGCTCATTCTGCACTGACGCCGGTGTGGTTCATCCTCATCGCCGTCCTGTGGATCGGATTCTTCTTCCTCGAGGGATTCGACTTCGGCGTGGCCATGCTCCTGCCCTTCCTGGGCAAGGAGGACGAGGACCGCGACATCATGGTTCGTGCCATCGGACCGACCTGGGACGGCAACGAGGTGTGGCTGCTCACCGCTGGTGGTGCCACCTTCGCCGCATTCCCCGGCTGGTACGCGACGATGTTCTCCGGGCTGTACCTGCCGCTGCTGCTCGTGCTGCTCGGTCTCATCGTTCGGGGTGTGTCGTTCGAGTACCGCTCCAAGCACCCGTCCAGCTCCTGGCGCAACACCTTCGACTGGATGGCCGCCATCGGCTCCTTCCTGCCGTCCCTGGTGCTCGGCGTCGGGTTCGCGAACTTCGTGCGTGGTCTGGCCGTCGGTCCCCATGACGTGCCCGGCGGCGGTACGGCCCCACTGGTGACGACCTCCTTCTGGGGACTGTTCACCCCGTTCGCCCTCGTGGGTGGTGTGCTCTTCGTCATCCTGTTCTGCGCCCACGGCGCCGGATTCATCGCCCTGAAGACCCGTGGACCGATCCACGAGCGGGCCTCGCGGAAGGCCGTGCAGCTGGGCTGGATTGCCGCCGTACTCATGGCTGCCTGGGCGATCATGCTCAACACCATGTACGCCCCCGAGACGAGTGTGCGCCATACCCTCACCTGGATCCTCGGCCTGCTGGCCGCCATCCTGGTGGCCGTGGCCGCCACGTCGCAGAAGAAGGGCAGTGACGGCCTGGCCTTCGTCCTCAACGGTCTGGCCATCGCCGTCATGATGGTGACGATGTTCATCAAGATGTGGATCAACATCGGATTCGTGCCCGAGGGCATCGAGTTCGACATGTGGATCGCCTCGTCCAGCCCGATGACGCTGAAGATCATGACGATCGCCGCATGCGTCTTCGTGCCGATCGTGCTGGCCTACCAGGCGTGGAGCTACTGGGTGTTCAGCAAGCGACTCTCGCGAGAGGCCATCTCGGACAACGCCGTGGCAGCTTGAGGTTTGCTCGACCACCCCTCACCTTGACCCCCGGGAGTACTCTCCTGGGGGTCAAGACATGTACTACGGAAGGTGCACATGGCTGCCCCGCTTGATCCCCGGCTCGTGCGTCGCGCCCGGGCGACCCTGCCGTTCCTCGTCGCTCTGTGCGTGGTCGGGGTGGGCACCGCACTGCTCATCCTCGCCCAGGCCTGGTTGCTGGCAGAGTCGATCTCCTCGGTCTTCGGCACCCACACGACGACCGGTCTGGCACGGTGGGCCGGACTGCTCGCCGCAGTGTTCGCCGGGCGAGCACTGCTGGCCTGGGCCCAGGAGTCGCTGGCCCATCGCGCCTGCGCAGCAGTGAAGTCACAGCTGCGCCGGGACGTCCTGGCCGCTCGGCTGGCCCGTCCCACCGACGCACGCACCTCCTCGAGCACGCTCATCACCCTGGTGACGACCGGTCTGGATGCCCTGGACGGCTACTACTCCAAGTACCTGCCCCAGTTGGTGCTCGCCTCGATCGTGCCGGTGGTGCTCGCCATTGCCATCGGTCTGCAGGACCTCAGAAGCCTCGTCATCGTCATCATCACCGTGCCACTCATCCCGGTGTTCATGGCCCTCATCGGCTGGCGCACCGAGGCGGCGATGAAGAGACGCTGGCAGACCCAGTCGAGACTGGCCAATCACTTCGCCGACCTCGTCGCCGGGTTGCCCACCCTGCAGGTCTTCGGACGGGCTCGTGCCCAGCTCGCCGGGCTCAAGCGCACCGAGGACGCCTCGCGAGCAGGAACCATGGGCACCTTGCGCATCGCCTTCCTCTCCAGTTTCGCCCTGGAGCTGCTCGCCACCTTGTCGGTGGCACTGATGGCCGTGACCATCGGTTTCCGGGTCGACGCCGGCGGCATGGATCTGCGCACCTCACTGTTCATCCTCATCCTGGCACCCGAGGTGTACCTGCCCCTGCGCCAGGTGGGAACCCTCTACCACGACGCAGCGGACGGCATGGCAGCTGCCGAGGAGGCCTTCAGCCTCATCGAGCACGGCCAGCTCACGGCCGGTGTTGCCCAGACCGTGCCCTCGGCTCGCACCGCCCCGCTCGTCGTCGACGGGCTGACCTACACCTATCCCGACGCGCAGACCCCTGCCGTGGATGGTGTGAGCCTGCGCATCGAACCCGGCGAGCTCGTCGCCCTGGCGGGCCATTCCGGTGGCGGCAAGACGACGGCGATGAACTGTCTGCTGGGCTTCCTGACACCGCAGGCCGGATCGATCAGGATTGGCGACGTCGACCTGTGCCAGGCCAGTGCAGCCACCCTGCAGGCGTGGCGGGAACAGATCGCCTACGTCCCACAGACTCCTGGCCTCATCCACGGCACCGTCGCCGACAATGTACGGCTGGGGCATGGCGAGCTCACCGACGCGCAGGCTAGGGAGTTGCTGGACCGCTGCGGGGGTCAGTCGTTGGCTCTCGCCAAGACGGTCTCGGACGACGCCGAAGGGCTGTCTGCCGGGGAGCGACGCCGCGTGGCCCTGGCCCGAGCCCTGGCTCGGGTGGAGCTGGGCGGGGCCGGGCTGCTCGTGCTCGACGAGCCCACCGCCGGATTGGACGCCGACACCGAGCAGACCGTCCTGGACGCGGTACGAGCCAGCGGTGCCTCGGTGCTCGTCGTGAGCCACCGGCCCCAGGTGCTCGACCAGGCCGACCGCGTCGTGGCCGTGACGAAGGTGGCGGCATGACCAACAGACACACTGAGGACGCAAGGCCCACGACATCCACCACGCCCAGCAGCACCGGAGCCGCCAGCGAGCGACCCGTCGAGGCGGAGCTCCATGACACGCAGTATCCGAGCACGAGACGGGGGAACACGAACAGAGTGGGGGCAGGACCCATGACGAACTCCACGGACGCTGGGTCTCGCCCGCAGACCGAGATGCACCAGGGCGAGCAACACACGGGGCAGGTCAAGCGCACGGGGCAGGTCATGAGCCACGCCTCCCCCGGCGTCGAGCTGGCCGAGACCGGCCCGGTACGCACCCCACGCAATCTTCTGAGGATCCTGCTGGCCGACGTCAGGCACGGCCGTTGGCTGCTCGTGCTGTCCACCCTCCTGGCCGCCTGCGCCTCAGGTGCCTCGGTGGCACTCATGGGCGTGTCGGCCTGGCTGCTCTCGCGGGCCGCCGAGATGCCTCCGGTGCTCTACCTGGAGGCTGCTGCCGTCGGGGTGCGATTCTTCGGTATCTCCCGCGGCGTGTTCCGCTACGCCGAACGACTCGTCGGCCACGACCTGGCCCTGCGGATGCAGGGAGTGCTGCGGATGCGCAGCTACGACAAGTTGTCCGGCACCACCTTGGTGGGGCGACGGCGCGGCGACCTGTTGGTACGCGTCACTGCCGACGTCGAGGCGATCCTGGACGTCGTCGTGCGAGTACTGGTGCCGGCCTGTGCGGCATCGCTTGCCATCATCGGGACGACGGCCCTGCTGGCCCGGTTCTCCCCGGTCAGCGCCGCCTGGCTGCTCGGTTCGGCCCTGCTGGCCGGGGTCGTCATCCCGTGGCTGACGCAGGTGGCCTCCCGGCGCGCCGATGGGAGCACGGTGCCGCTGCGTGGCGAACTCGCCAATCGCACCAGGGAACTCGCTCATGCCGCCCCCGACCTGGTGGCCCTCAACGCCGCCGATCATCAGATGGAGCGGGTGCTCGAGGTGGACGCCAAGCTGCGTGACGCCGAGCGCCGGGCAGCCTGGGTGCGTGGTCTGGGCACTGCTGGGCAGATCCTGGCAGCCGGGGTGGCCGTCGTCAGTGCGCTGCTCGTGGGTGGGCAGGCCGTCGCGAACGGACGTATCGGTGGGCGGATCCTCGCCGTGCTAGTGCTCACCCCGCTGGCCCTGCACGAGGTGTTCGGCTCGTTCAATGCCGCCGCACAGACCTTCACCCGGGCTCGGACGGCCCTGAATCGCATCGTGGAGATCCTCGACGCCCCGATCGTGGGGGTGGGCGACTCCCCCACCGCCGAGAGCACCGGGCAGTCGCCCAGTCTGGAACTCACCGACCTCACCGTCGGCTGGCCGGACAGCGGGCCGGTGCAGCGCCACCTCGACCTGCAGATCCATCCCGGCGAGTCAGTGGCCCTGGTCGGGCCCTCCGGCATCGGCAAGACGACGATCGCCGCGACGATCATGGGGCTCATCCCGCCGATGTCCGGGCAGGTGCACACCACCGGGCGAGTGCGCTACCTGGCGCAGAATGCACACGTCTTCACCACGAGCATCGCCGAGAACGTGCGTATCGGTGCCCATCAGGCCACCGATGAGGAGGTTGTAACGGCTCTGCAGCGAGCCGGACTGGATCTGCCGCCCGATCGGCTCGTCGGTGAGGACGGGGCGACGATCTCCGGCGGTGAGGCCCAGCGCCTGGCCCTGGCACGGGTACTCGTCTCACACGCCACCAGCACGGATGACGGGGAAACTCACGAGCCGACGCCGGTGCCGGTCGCCGACACCGCGCCCGGTGACGTCCTCATCCTCGACGAGCCGACCGAGCATCTGGACGTGGAGACCTCCGAGGCTCTCATGGACGACCTGTGGGCCACGACACCGGGTGCGGCCAAGCTCGTCATCACCCACGACCCGCTCGTCATGGAGCGGTGCGACCGGGTGTGGGAGCTGGGTTGACCTCACCGACGCATGCTACGCCTGTGCTTCCCCGTGAACCTTTCCCGGGACGCTTTTCCCGAGGAGGAGCGACATGACAACGCCTTCCAAGGACGAAGCACAGGCCCCTGACAAGTCCGTCGGTGACTGGCGCAATGGCCCCTCCCAGCACCCGAGACAGCCATCCCACCGTGACCGACCAAGACCAAACCCGCACCAGCCACGCCGACATCGAAGACGCCAGCAACCTCCACACCACCAAGAGAAAATCACCAACGACGCGCTCGAACAGAAGTATCGTCGCACCCCGCTCAACGGCCTCATCATCGGGGCTATCGTCGGAACTGCCTGGGCTGCAGCGTCCGGGGCACTCTATGTACAAGAGACACTGGTCCCAATTCCAGAGGAGTTCCCTCCCCTATTTGCCATGTCACTCCTCTTCCCCTTGGTCGGGTGGCTCACAGGCTTGTGGGTAAGGACGACATTCAAGCTTGATGACCCGAAGAAGAAGAGATTCAAAATAGAAATCATTGGTGCTGTCATGATGTCTTTTGTTCTCATGGTCATGTTCTTGATTGAGTTTTTCGTTCCGGTGAATGACATGTCGCTTACCAGTATAGCGGCAGCAGTACATCCACTATCTCTCATAATTTTTCCTTGTGCCGGACTGGCTCTCAGTGCCATAGGAATAAAAATCGAGAATAGTAATATTCCATTTGCTTTCGGTATGAGTTTTTCTTCGGCAGTCGTCCTTTTCATAGCAGTGGCGGTATGGTGCTATGTTTTCGCAATCACAGTGATGTCACTGTCCTCTTGACCTTGATTTTCTGCACTGCTTGAGCGCGACGTACCGATGGACGCGGCTCCGCAGAAATAAGTCTGCCGTGCCGACGAGCATGCCATTCACGAAATGACACTCATGACAGTCATCATCTTGTTCCTCACCATACGAATTGGGGCTTCACTCATGAAATCCCCATCTTGGGATTTAATTGATGGAACTCTTGGATTGGCTTTTCTCTACACATCCGTTCGTTGGCTCGTGAATTTCCTGCTCTTCCCAGATGAGGGTGTAGCGCACGTCGCGCGGCGGGCCGGCGCGTCGGTGGCCGGATAGAGGTCGAGGTCTCCCGAGGATGAGAGCTCCTACACACTCAGCCCGAAAGACCTCGACGTGCACGACGCTACCGTCGACGGGCGCGCTGATGCGTTCGCCAGCCCCGACCTGACTGCCTTCTGCCGCCTCGACGAACTCGGCCTCGTCGTCACCGGGCAGCGACTCGAGCCGGATCGTGCCGTATTGGCCTGCCAGGTGGTCGAGCCCGACCAGTGGTGCCGGCGCTGCGGCTGCGAAGGGAGACCACGTGACACCGTGGTCCGACGGCTTGCCCACGAACCACTGGGCTGGCGGCCCACGACACTGGAGGTCGTCGTGCGCCGTTACCGCTGCAGCGGCTGCGGGTATGTGTGGCGCCAGGACACCACCGCCGCGGCCGAGCCCCGGGCCAAGTTGTCTCGGCGCGCTCTGCGGTGGGCGCTGGAAGGGATCGTGGTCCAGCACCTGACCGTGGCTCGGGTCGCCGAGGGGCTCGCGGTGGCCTGGGACACCGCCAACGACGCCGTTCTGGCCGAGGGCAAGCGGGTGCTGATCGACCAGGAGCACCGCTTCGAGGGGGTGAAGGTCGTCGGGGTCGATGAGCACGTGTGGAGGCACACCCGTCGCGGCGACAGGTACGTCACCGTGATCATCGACCTCACCCCAGTGCGAGATGGCACCGGCCCGGCACGGCTGCTGGACATGGTCGAAGGACGCTCCAAGCAGGCGTTCAAGACCTGGCTGGCCGACCGCCCGCAGGAGTGGCGCGACGGCGTGGAGGCGGTCGCGATGGACGGCTTCACCGGGTTCAAGACCGCCGCCGTCGAGGAACTGCCCGACGTGGTGACCGTGCTAGATCCCTTCCACGTCACACGCCTCGCTGGCGAGGCGCTCGATAAGTGCCGACGGCAAGTTCAGCAGGCCATCTGTGGGCACCGCGGCCGCAAGGTCGACCCGCTCTATGCCGCCCGCCGGACCCTGTCCACCGGCGCCGACCTGCTCAACGACAAGCAGAAGGACCGACTGGACACCCTGTTCGCCGACGACGCCCACGTCGAGGTCGAGGTCACCTGGAGCGTCTACCAGCGCATGATCGCCGCCTACCGCCACGAGAACCGGCGCCACGGCCGCGAGCTGATGGCCCGGCTCATCGACTCGATCAGCACCGGCGTCCCCAAGGCCCTGGTCGAGATCACCAAGCTCGGCAGAACGCTGAAGAAGCGCGCCGCCGACGTCCTGGCCTACTTCGACCGGCCCAGCACCTCCAACGGGCCCACCGAGGCGATCAACGGCAGGCTCGAGCACCTGCGCGGCTCGGCGCTGGGGTTCCGCAACCTGACCAACTACATCGCCAGATCCCTGCTCGAGACCGGCGGGTTCAGACCCCGACTACACCTTGGATTCGGATGAGCCGAATTTCGACGCCGCACACGTCTCCACCCACGACACGCGATTATCACAACCCTTCTCAAAAGGGTTGTTCTTGTGGTATTCTCAAAAATGTTGAGGAACACGAGTTTTTGAGAACATTCAGGAATGATGTTGAGAAAGGCAGGTGGTGTGCGGTGATCTACGGGTATGCGAGGGTGAGCACGGCGGCACAGGCGAGGGAAGGCACCTCGCTCGATTCACAGAAGAAGGCACTGACCGAGGCGGGTGCCGAACGGATCTTCACCGACGCGGGAGTCTCCGGCGCGAAGGCGAGTCGTCCGGCTCTTGACGAGATGCTCGACCATCTGAGAGAGGGAGACACGGTGATCGTCGCCAAGCTGGACAGGATGGGACGCTCCCTCGCCCATCTGATCGCCCTCGTCGCCCTGTTCAAGGAGCGCGGGGTGATTTTCAAAAGTCTTTCCGAAGGGATTGATTCCTCGACGCCCGCCGGACGGCTGATGCTCGGGGTGTTCGGGTCGCTGGCCGAGTTCGAAAGAGATCGCATCGCGGAACGCACCTCCATCGGGCGAGAGGCGGCACGAGCGGCGGGCAGGAAGGGCGGACGCCCCAGAAAGTTCGACAAGGCGATGGCACAGAAGGCCGTGCGGCTTCAAGCGAGCGAGGGACTGACGGCGAAGGAGCGGGCGGCGGCGCTCGGCGTGTCCGTGGCGACGTTCTACCGCCTGCTCCACATGGCGGAGGAAGACGGCAACGGTTATCCACAGTCCCCGCCTGTCGCTGGCACGACGTCAGCAGACGATGGGATGATGGTGCTTCAAGGAACAACGGAAGGAGGCGAGAGATGACAACGACTGTGGAGATGGACATGCTCACGGTCTTCGCCGCCGACTTCACGGCGTCGGCGCAGCCGCAACCCTTCCCCTTACAGGGCAGCAAGCGAGGGCAGGTACCCATCATCAACCGGCTCCTGCCCATCGACTGCTCGCGCCTCGTGGAACCATTCTGCGGGTCAGCCGCCGTCAGCATCGGTGCCCGCTACCACCGCAAGACCGAACAGATTGCCATCTCGGACACGAACCTGTCCCTGATACGCCTGTGGCAGAGCATTCTCACCGACGCAACCGGACTCGCATGCAAGTATGAAGAGATCTGGTCTGGGCAGTTGGACGGAGACGCACGCGCTTACTTCAACATGGTGCGTGAGCGCTACAACAATGCCGGTGCCGAGGATGGCGACCCGGCGGACTTCCTGTTCCTGCTGAACAAAATCGTCAAGGGTGCTCTGCGATACGGGAGAAACGGGCGTATGAATCAGAGTGCCGACACCCGTCGTCTCGGGGCGAAGCCGAGCACTGTGCGCACACGTCTGCTCTCTACGAGTGCCGTCCTTGCTGGGGCGTCAGCGATGTGCCGCGACTATACAGATGCTCTCGAAGAGACATCAAGCGAAGACGTCATCTATCTCGACCCTCCGTATCAGGGGACGACGGACACGCGCGACAAGCGATACATCTCGGGACTCTCGGTGGATGACTTCGAGCGGGAAGTCCGATGTGCTGCCGAGCGAGACCTGTCTCTCATCATTTCCTACGACGCACTTCGGGGTGAAGCCATCTACGGCAGACCGCTCGACCCGAACATTGGACTCGTGCCGCTCGACGTCATCACGGGCGTGAGCGCGCAGGGCACGTTGCTCGGTCGCAAGCAGGAGGCACACGAAACCATCTATCTGTCGCCTGCCCTCGTCGAGCGGCTTGGTGGAGTTGACGAGGTGCGGTCCCGCGTGTCTTCGGGCGTGTCGAATCAGAATGAACTATTACTTGCTGTGTGATCTCCGGAGTCTTTGACGCTGCCCTACGTGCCCGTGTGGAGGCACAGATGGAGCGCGGTCATGCCTCGAAGCGTGCGCGCGACGTGGCTCGCATCATCTTCGAGAACGGTTCTTGTACCACGACGGACATCGCCAACCTCGGCTATGAACATCCACCACGAGCCGTAGGGGACCTACGCGACGCGGGTATCGATGTGTCCAAAAAGATGGAGCAATACGTTGAGCAGCCGTCGGGCGCAAAGAAGCGCCGAGCGCGATACTTCATCTCTGGCACGACGGACGGAAAAGTAAGCCGCCATCCCTTCTCGAAGACACTCACGCAGGCCGTCAAGGCGTCAGGTCATTGTGAGGTTTGTGGTGCGCTGCCTCCATTACAGATCGACCATCGCGTCCCTTTCGAAATAGGTGGCGAGAGGTTTCCTCATCACGTCGAGGACTTCATGCCGCTCTGCCCGTCGTGTAATCGCAGCAAGTCATGGGCTTGTGAGCATTGTCCGAATAGGACGGTCAAGGACATTTCCGTTTGTAAATCCTGTATGTGGGCTTCACCAAAGAACTATACGCACGTCGCAACGCAGCAGGTGCGCGAGTTTCGGGGAACCCTCTACGACCATGACGACATAAGACGCTATGACGAGCAGCATCCTGACGTTCCCGAAGTGCTTTCGGAATACATGAAGCGTGTGGATGAAGGCACGCAGGCACCCTTGACCGACCATCATCAAGAAAACGACAACCAATCACATCTACAAGACCAAGGGGAATGACATGGCCGTTTTTTACTCGTTTCATTATGAACATGACGTGAATCGTGTTCAGCTCGTCAAGAACATCGGTGCCGTTGAGGGACAACCTCTCCTCAACTCCCAAGGTTGGGAGCAAGTTAGGAGAGGTGGAGATGCGGCCATCGAGAAGTGGATTGATGACCAGATGAAGTGGAAGTCAGCAGTCATCGTGCTTATCGGTAAGGAAACTTCCACTCGGCCTTGGGTGAGATACGAGATTGAGAAGGCGTGGAACGCGAAGAAACCGCTCCTCGGAATCTACATTCATGGACTCTCCTCGATGGGCACAGTGGATTCACAGGGCGCGAATCCACTGAGTGCTCACGGCATTCAACCTTTCAACCCGACTCAAACGGATGTGTATGGCAGGATTGACTCGAAGGCTACTTACAACTATCTCAAAGATCATCTGAAAACGTGGTCAGAGCAGGGCCGGGTACGTCCTTAGTGGCTGTCTCTTCTTGTCCGTTCTGCGCGATTGTTGAGCGCGATGACCCCGATGTGCGAGAGGTGTATCGGGATGAGGAGGCCGTTGCCTTCTTCCCGACAGAGCCTGCTGTGCTCGGGCACACGCTCGTCATTCCACGTCGGCACGTTCCTGTTGTCTGGGAACTTTCAGAAGATGAGGCGCAGCATCTCGGGCTTCTCATCTCCCGTATGTCTCGTGTGATCGTGGAGACCGTCAATGCCGAGGGTCTCAACATCATCCAATCGAACGGCGAGACGGCGACACAGAGCGTTCCTCACGTCCATTTTCACCTTGTTCCTCGGTGGTCTGACGACTCCATCGGACGCATCTGGCCGCCGGAGACGAACTACTCGGAACGCGCCAAGGACAGGACGTGGGATGCTCTCCGAGATGCGTGCGGGGAGATTCATCTATGACCGACAACAGTGCCTCGGAGCCTGTCGAGCCGAGCGAGGCGTCGCGCTTGAAGCACCTCGACTTCATTCAGGCGCTCATCACACGGATGTCTCATTCGTCCGTTCAGGCCAAGAGCTGGCTCCTGCCTGTGGCCACTGCGACGTTCGGCTTCGCACTTACGCAGCATTCTGGGACGGTCGCCTTGTTGGGCATCGCCGGCGTTCTCCTCTTCGGATACATTGACGCCTGCTATCTCCGACAGGAAAGGGCATACAGACATCTCTACAACGCTGTTGCCAAAGGAGACAGGCAGATTACCCTCTTCTCGCTTGACCCGCATGACACCGACGAGAAGGCTCCCGTAGCCGACGGCGACCCATCGCCGCGTGAAAAGAACCCGAACGAGAAGAAGTCCTTCCGGAAGAAGTGTGGTGAATCAGTCAGAGAGTGGTTCTTCTCCGACCCGAAGGTCTGGCTCTCTTGGTCGATCTTCCCGTTCTATGGCGGGTTCCTCGTCGTTGGTTTGGCTGTTCTCTGGTATGCGGTTTCTCACTGAGCGTCGTCGTTCAGTGAGGATTTCTCCTCCGGATTGCTCTGCCCGAGCCTGATGGTGCGCGGTGCCCAGTCCTTGATAATCTTCCGAGGCGCGTTCTTGCCTTCTTCGTGAATCTTCTTGATCCGCTCGGGCGCATCCTTGTAATCGGGCTCTTCCCAGATGAGGGTGTAGCGCACGTCGCGCGGCGGGCCGGCGCGTCGGTGGCCGGATAGAGGTCGAGGTCTCCCGAGGATGAGAGCTCCTACACACTCAGCCCGAAAGACCTCGACGTGCACGACGCTACCGTCGACGGGCGCGCTGATGCGTTCGCCAGCCCCGACCTGACTGCCTTCTGCCGCCTCGACGAACTCGGCCTCGTCGTCACCGGGCAGCGACTCGAGCCGGATCGTGCCGTATTGGCCTGCCAGGTGGTCGAGCCCGACCAGTGGTGCCGGCGCTGCGGCTGCGAAGGGAGACCACGTGACACCGTGGTCCGACGGCTTGCCCACGAACCACTGGGCTGGCGGCCCACGACACTGGAGGTCGTCGTGCGCCGTTACCGCTGCAGCGGCTGCGGGTATGTGTGGCGCCAGGACACCACCGCCGCGGCCGAGCCCCGGGCCAAGTTGTCTCGGCGCGCTCTGCGGTGGGCGCTGGAAGGGATCGTGGTCCAGCACCTGACCGTGGCTCGGGTCGCCGAGGGGCTCGCGGTGGCCTGGGACACCGCCAACGACGCCGTTCTGGCCGAGGGCAAGCGGGTGCTGATCGACCAGGAGCACCGCTTCGAGGGGGTGAAGGTCGTCGGGGTCGATGAGCACGTGTGGAGGCACACCCGTCGCGGCGACAGGTACGTCACCGTGATCATCGACCTCACCCCAGTGCGAGATGGCACCGGCCCGGCACGGCTGCTGGACATGGTCGAAGGACGCTCCAAGCAGGCGTTCAAGACCTGGCTGGCCGACCGCCCGCAGGAGTGGCGCGACGGCGTGGAGGCGGTCGCGATGGACGGCTTCACCGGGTTCAAGACCGCCGCCGTCGAGGAACTGCCCGACGTGGTGACCGTGCTAGATCCCTTCCACGTCACACGCCTCGCTGGCGAGGCGCTCGATAAGTGCCGACGGCAAGTTCAGCAGGCCATCTGTGGGCACCGCGGCCGCAAGGTCGACCCGCTCTATGCCGCCCGCCGGACCCTGTCCACCGGCGCCGACCTGCTCAACGACAAGCAGAAGGACCGACTGGACACCCTGTTCGCCGACGACGCCCACGTCGAGGTCGAGGTCACCTGGAGCGTCTACCAGCGCATGATCGCCGCCTACCGCCACGAGAACCGGCGCCACGGCCGCGAGCTGATGGCCCGGCTCATCGACTCGATCAGCACCGGCGTCCCCAAGGCCCTGGTCGAGATCACCAAGCTCGGCAGAACGCTGAAGAAGCGCGCCGCCGACGTCCTGGCCTACTTCGACCGGCCCAGCACCTCCAACGGGCCCACCGAGGCGATCAACGGCAGGCTCGAGCACCTGCGCGGCTCGGCGCTGGGGTTCCGCAACCTGACCAACTACATCGCCAGATCCCTGCTCGAGACCGGCGGGTTCAGACCCCGACTACACCTTGGATTCGGATGAGCCGAATTTCCTTGGCGTCCATAAAGAGGGTCACGTCGAGATGACGTGCTCATCCCTGACAAACCACCGGAGCACAACAGTCCCACGCTCGACACAGCGACTCATCTCGGCGGAAAGACGCCTGGTCCTGGGGGACACTGGTGGATCATCACTGGCGTTGCATGGACTCGACCGTCGAGTTCTCCTCCCATTCCACCGCGGTGCCCGCCGCCAAGGAGGCGGGCACATCGATGAGGCGCTGGTTGTCACTGCCCCGCCACGCTAGGGCGAGGGTACGACGGGCCAGCAGGAACGGGCCGTCCACCAGCACGTCGACCTCACCGAACAGCTGGGCGAGGTCGGGCTCGGCCTGGGCACGGCGCAGCAGCACCTCGAACCGGTGACCCGACCAGCACCACACGTCCCACCCGATCTCGTGGGCGTGACGCGCGAGCACAGCAGCATCGGCGGCCTGCTCGCTGGCCTCGCCGCCGGTGAGCGTGAGCCCCTGCGCCAGCGACGAGGCACGCATGTCGGCCATGATCTCCGCCACCGGCATCACTGCACCACCGCACGGGTCCCAGCTGGCAGGATTCTGGCACCCTCGGCAGTGCAGGGAGCAGCCTTGGGCGAAGACGGCGTATCGCACCCCGGGTCCGTCGACGATGGACTCGGGCTCGATCCCCGCGATCCTCATCTGCGTCAGCCGTGCCGGACGCGGTCGTTGACCTCGGCGCGCTTGGCGTCGTTGAACCGGTCCAGTCCACCGACGAGGTAGCCGGTGATGCGACGAATCCGCTCGAACGGCCCGGACTCCTCACCACGCCCGCACCGGGGGCACTCGTCGTCGATGATGCCGGTGTAGCCGCACTCCGGGTCACGATCGACCGGGTGGTTGATCGACCCGTACCCCACACCGGCGTCGTGCATGGCCCGCACGATCGTCTCGAATGCCTCGACATTGCGGCTGGGATCGCCGTCGAGCTCGACGTAGGAGATGTGCCCGCCATTGGTCAACGCATGGAACGGCGCCTCCAGGCGGATCTTCTCGGCTGCACCGATGTGGTGCCAGACCGGGATGTGGAACGAGTTGGTGTAGTAGTCACGGTCGGTGATTCCCGGCAACGCGCCGAACCGTTCCCGGTCCATCCGCACGAACCTGCCCGACAGCCCCTCGGCCGGGGTGGCCAGGGTGGAGAAGTTGAGCCCGGTCTCCTCGGCGGCGCGGTCGGTACGCTCCCGCAGATGGCTGATGAACCGGTACCCGAGGTCCCAGGCCTCCTGGGACTGCCCGTGATGGGCCCCCACGAGGGCGGTGAGGGTCTCGGCCAGGCCGATGAACCCGATCGAGAGGGTTCCGTGCCGCAGCACCTCCTCGACGCTGTCGTCGGGACCGAGCCCCGCAGAGTCGATCCAGACCCCCTGCCCCATGAGGAACGGGAAGTTACGCACCTTCTTGCGAGCCTGGATCTTGAATCGCTCCAGCAGCTGATCGATGACCAGGTCGATGGATGCGTCGAAGTCCGACATGAACCGATCGACGTCATGGTCTGCCTGGATGCCCAGACGCGGCAGGTTGATGCTGGTGAACGAGAGGTTGCCACGCCCCCAGGTCTGCGCCCTGCTGGTGTCGTGGACGTTGGACATGACGCGGGTGCGGCAGCCCATGTAGGCGATCTCGGTCTCGGGATGGCCGGGGCGGTGGTACTCGGCGTTGAAGGGGGCGTCCTGGAAGGAGAAGTTCGGGAAGAGACGCTCGGCGCTGGTGCGGCAGGCCAGCTGGAAGAGGTCGTGGTTGGGGTCGCCAGGATGGTAGTTGACCCCTTCCATGACGCGGAAGATCTGGATCGGGAAGATCGCCGTCTCGCCATTGCCCAGCCCGGCGCGGGTGGCCTCCAGCAGGCAGCGCATCACCAGCCGGGCCTCCGGGCTGGTGTCGGTGCCGTAGTTGATCGAGGAGAACGGCGTCTGGGCACCAGCGCGCGAGTTCATCGTGTTGAGGTTGGCGATGAAGGCCTCCATCGCCTGGTAGGTGGCCCGTTCGGTCTCGGCCACCGAGCGGGTGCGTACCTCGTGGTGGACCCGGACCACCTGCTCGGCGGAGAGTTCGGGCCAGGCCTCGGCGAGTTTTTCCCGCTCGGCGTGCTGGGTGGCGTCGTCGGCCTCCAGGGGCCAGGTGGCGGCAAGCCGCGTCACCTCGTCCTGACGTTCCTGGTCAGCACCGAGGACGCCAGCGGACTGAGCCATGTTGGCTCGCATCCGATCGGCGCAGGTGAGGGCGACGCCGGGGGCCATGTCCCGGTCGAAGTTGGGGACGGCCTGACCACCATGCTGGTCGTTCTGGTTGGACTGGATCGCGATGCACGCCAGGGCTGCGTAGGAGTTGATCGAACGCGGGGAGCGCAGGTGTCCGTGCCCGGTGGAGAAACCGGTGCGGAACAGCTCGCTGAGGTTGATCTGGCAGCAGGTGGTCGTCAGGGTGAGGAAGTCGAGGTCGTGGATGTGGATGTCACCGTCCCGGTGGGCGGCGGCATGGGCCGGGTCGAGCACCGAGAGCAGGTTGAACTGCTTGGCCGACTCGGTGCCGAAACGCAGCATCGAGCCCATCGCGGTGTTGCCGTCGACGTTGGCGTTCTCACGCTTGACGTCGCTGTCCCTGGCGTCGGAGAAGGTGATCTCGCGCAGCGAGGTCATGAGGGCCGACTGCTGTTCGCGAGCCGTGGAGCGGCGCTGCCGGTAGAGGATGTATGCCTTGGCCGTCTCGGCCTGGCCGCGCTCCATGAGGACCTTCTCGACGACGTCCTGGATGTGTTCGACGTCGGGGATCACGGGGCCGGTCGCGGTGGCGGCCACCGTACCGGCACCGGGGCGCTGCTCGCTGCGTAGTTCGTCGACGACGGCCAGTGCGACGCCCAGCGAGATGGCCTCGGCCTCGGCGACGCCGGTGGCCTCCAGGGCCTTGCGAGCGGCATGGGCGATGCGGGCGGGGTCGAAGGCGACGATGCGCCCGTCGCGCTTGCGCACCTGACGCAGCACGGTGGAGGACGTCTGCCCCGGTCCATGCGACGTGAGCTGGGACGTGGTGGTGTGCGTCATGGGTGTGGTCGAGGGCGTCTGGAGGTGGTGTACGGTCATGTCTCTCCTCGGAGTTCGCCGCCCCTGTCACAGGGCTCGTGCATCCGGGTCACAGCCCGGGTACTGGCAGGTCTTCGGACTCGGGGACGTGATCGTTCGATCTCCTACTGGGCGACGCTTCCCAGCCAGTGGCCAGTGCGTGTGTCGCCGGTCGTTTCCCCATACCGCTGCGGGACAGTCCCGGATTCCCACCGGGTTCCCTCTTGGCTCTCATATCCCAACATCTTGTGTTTGGACTGAAAGACCAGTACGACATCTAGTTATACACCATGTGGAACCCGCCGGTAGGCACATCCTGGGGCGTGTTCGGTGCAGGCGAATCTGCGGGCATGGGGAACGCCTCCACCCGATTGCTCGAGCAGAGGCGTTCCTCAAGGATTGCGTCAGTTGATCAGTTCACTGATCTTTCACGACGACGACGTGGAGCTGACGTGGTCCGTGCACCCCATTGACTCGGGACAGCTCGATGTCGCTGGTCGCCGAACCACCCGAGATCCACGTCAACGGGTGATGGTCGAGCACGGCCGGCTTGACGGCCTGCACGGCCTCCGGCACATCGGAGACGACCTGGCTTGCCTTGATCACGCAGACGTGACGGTCGGGAACCAGGGTGAGGGCACGTCGTCCCTGGTTGGCCAGATGGGTGAGCACGATGGTGCCGGTGTCGGCCACACCGGAGGCAGCTGCCGTGACGACGGCCTGGGTGTCGTCCAGCTCGGTCTTGCTCAGTTCCGGATCGTCGACACGAACCTCAATGCCAGCCTCGGCGATGGCCGTGCGCCAGGACTCGTCGAGTCCGGGGGGGACGACGACGGACTCGTCGGCACCGGTCTCCTTGAGGGCGTCGACGACGGCCTGGGGCACGTCGACGGCGGGAACCTCCACGACGGAACAGTTGTAGTCGCGCACCCGCTGCACGAAGGTGCCCACGACGTCGTCCATGTCGATGCCCCGACCGTACTGCCAGGTGATCGGCGCATCCTTCTGCGGATCGGACTGCGTGACGTCTGCGGTGGCCTGGCGGATTCGGGCCAGGATGTCCTCACGGGCCTGAACTTCGTCGATCATCAGTGCTCCTCCCGATTCTTCTTCCACCAGTTGCGGAAACTCTGCGACGGGATCTCGTCGACGTCGCGGTACTTGAGCCATCGTTCGGCCACGGGAACCGGGATCGGCCCCAGCTTCTTGCCGCGCATCACCTTGCCGGCCAGCTGCGAGCCCTTCTGGACCATCTCGAAGTGCTTGGCGTCACCCAGGGCCCACTGTGAGGTCTTCATGAGCCCCATCTCACCGGCCACCTCGTAGTCGGCGGGGATCTTGTCGGCCTTCTCGGACTGCACGACGCGCTGACGCAGGTGCACGAGGATGTCGGTGAAGGGGATCTTCACCGGGCACACCTCGTTGCACGCACCACACAACGAGCAGGCGTAGGGCAGGCCACGGTCGACGGGGTCCTCCACACCACGCAGCTGCGGGTTGAGGGCGGCACCGATCGGTCCGGGGTACACCGAGCCGTAGGCGTGGCCGCCGGTGCGCTCGTAGACCGGGCAGATGTTGAGGCAGGAGGCGCAGCGGATGCAGCGCAGCACCTCGCGTCCCAGCTCGTCGGCCAGGGCGTCGGTACGACCGTTGTCCATGAAGATGACGTGCTGCTCCTGGGGGCCGTCACCCTCGGTGACACCGCTCCACATCGAGTTGTAGGGGTTCATCCGCTCGCCGGTGCCCGAACGGGGCAGCAGCTTGAGGAACACCTCGAGGTCGTCGTAGCTGGGCAGCACCTTCTCGATACCGACGACCGACACGAGGGTCTCGGGCAGGGTGAGGCACATGCGGCCATTGCCCTCGGACTCCACGATGACCAGTGATCCGGTGTCGGCGAGCACGAAGTTGCCACCCGAGACGGCCACCTTGGCGCGCAGGAACTTCTCACGCAGGTGCAGACGGGCCGCGTTGGTGAGCTCCGGCGGGTTCTCCGAGATGTCCTCGGGGGCCGGGCGGCCGTAGTTCTTCATCTCCTGCAGGAAGATCTCCCGCACCTCGGAACGGTTGCGGTGGATGGCCGGCACGACGATGTGGGAGGGGCGGTCGTGGCCCAACTGCACGATGAGCTCGGCCAGGTCGGTCTCCCAGGCGGCGATGCCCTGTTCCTCCAGATACTCGTTGAGGTCGGTCTCCTGGGTGGTGATGGACTTGATCTTGACGACCTCGTCCACCCCCTTGGACTTCGCGACCTGGGCGACGATCTCGTTGGCCTCCTGGGCGTTGCGGGCCCAGTGCACGTGCACCCCGTTGGCCTTGAGGGATTCCTCGGCCTGCAGCAGGTAGGTGTCCAGGTGACGCCCCACCCGGTCCTTGATCTCCTTGGCGGCACCACGCAGATCCTCCCAGTCCGGGGACTCGGAGACGCGCATGGCGCGCTTGTTGCGGATCGTCGTGGTGGCGTTGCGCATGTTCTTGCGCTGCACACCAATGCTCAGCTCATGCTTGGCGGCCTTGGAGAACTTCGGCATCCCCAGGAACGTTCCGGGGTTGTCCGGGGCCGGGGTGAGACGGGCCACCCCGTTGTTGCCCTCGGTGATCCGACGCAGTTCGGTGGTCATGGTCAGTCCTCCTCCGTGCTCGCCAGGATCTCGGCGAGGTGAATGGGCTTGACGCCAGAGTTCTGCCGCGACAGCACACCGCCGATGTTGAGCAGGCAGGAGTTGTCACCTGCGACGACGTACTCGGCACCGGTCTCGCGCACGTGACGGGCCTTGTCGGCCGCCATGGCGGCGCTGACGTCGGGGTTCTTGACACTGAACGTACCGCCGAAACCGCAGCACTGCTCCTCGGCGGGCAGGTCCACCAGGGTCATGCCACGCACGTTCCTGAGCAGCTGGTAGGGACGGTCGCCCAGGTGGATGAGACGGCGTCCGTGACATGACGGGTGGTAGGTGACCGAGTGCGGGAAGTACGCACCGACGTCGGTGACACCCAGCACGTCGACGAGGAACTCCGGCAGATCGTAGGTGCGCTTGCTGGTCTGGGCCGCGGCTCGCTCGAGCCCCTTGTCGCCGATGTGCTCGGCGATCATGGTGTGCTGATCACGCACGGCTGCGACACACGAACCCGACGGGGCGACGACGTAGTCGTAGTCGCTGAACGCGTCGACGTAGGAACGGATCATCGGAACCGTCTCGTCGAAGTATCCGGTGTTGGTGGTGATCTGGCCGCAGCAGGTCTGCTCGTAGGGGAACTCGACGGTGCAGCCGAGTCGCTCGAGCAGGCTGGTGACGGCCTGCCCGGTGCGAGGGAACATGACGTCGTTGATGCACGTGATGAACAGTGCGACGGTCATCCCCTGACCGGGACGCCCAACCTTCTCGGTGGCGTTCTGCGGGGTGATGGTGGTCATTGGAGCACCTCCTGATGGTGCATGGAAGGGGTTGACGACGTGACAGTAGTAATCATGGCACCATCCAGCCCAGGACCGGGGTGGACATGAGTCCAACGAGGATACACATGAGTACCAGCAGGATGAGCGAGTACTTGAACACCTTCCTCAGGATGACCGACTCGCCGCCAGCCAAGCCGATGGCAGTGGCGGCCACGGTGAGCGACTGCGGGGAGATCATCTTGCCGACGACACCACCGGAGGCACCGGCACCGACGAGCAGGTGCTTGGTGCCCGCCACGCCCAGGTGGGATCCGGCGCCGATCTGGTCACCCACGCTGGCCTGCAGCTGGGAGAACAGGATGTTGGCCGAGGTGTCCGAACCGGTGACATAGGTACCGATCCAGCCGAGGATCGGGGCGAGGAACGGGTAGACGGCACCGGCACCGGCGATGAACAGCCCCAGGGCGAGGGTCTGGCCCGAGTCGCCCATGACGTAGGCCAGGGCGACGACCGCGCCGATCGTCAGGGCGGAGAACTTCATCTTCTTGGCGTTGTTCCACAGTTCGGTGAAGATGTCCTTGATCGACACCCGGTAGATGAGCCCGACGAGGATGGCAACGATGGCCAGCAGGAATCCGGGTTGCGACAGCCAGGGCCAGGTGAAGGTCTGGTGGGCCGATGGTGCGCCGGAGGCGGACATGAGCTCCGAAAGCCCAGGCCAGTTCATCGGGGTGTCCGCCTTGACCAGGCCCTGTTTGATGCTGGGGATGGCTGCCACGGAGAAGACGACGATGACGAGGATGTAGGGCACCAAGGCCATGAAGATACGGTGGCCGGTGAGACCTTCGGTGGATGGGGCCTCGGCCGAGACGGGTTCGGTCTCCAGTGCCTCGTCCATGGGGATGCCGATACGCTCGGCGGCTTCGCGGCCGCCCTTGGGCTTCCACACCTTGAGGAAGATCATGGCCAGGGCGACGGTGACGACGGCGGCGAAGATCTCGGTGAGGTTGTACACGGCTGTGCTGCCGACGATGATCTTGGTGGCTCCGAAGACGGTGCCGACGAACAGGCCGAACGGCCACACCTCCCTGACGCCCTTGCGGCCGTCCATGATGGCCAGCATGAGAAAGGGCACCACCAGGCAGAGCACGGCACACACCCGGGCGGTGATCGGGGCGACGTCGGTGACGTTGAGCCCACCGGTCTTGGCGGCCATGAGCACCGGCAGACCGACGGCACCGAAGGCCACCGGGACGGTGTTGGCAACCAGGGCCGTCACTGCGGCACGCAACTTGCCGAACCCGATGGCAACGAGCATGGCGGCGGCGATGGCCACCGGGGCACCGAAGCCGGCCAGGGCCTCGAGCAGACCGCCGAAGCAGAAGGCGATGAGGATGCCGAGCACACGCGGGTCGTCACTGATGAGGAAGAAGGTGCGGCGCAGGTCGTCGAACCTGCCCGAGATCACCGTCACCTGGTACATCCAGATGGCACTCAGCAGGATCCACACGATGGGGAACAGACCGTAGAGGAAACCCTCCACACTGCTGGAGAACGCCGTACCGAACGGCATCCTGAAGGCGGTGATCGCCACGACGAGGGCGACGAGCCACGAGAAGAGGCCGGCCCAGTGGGCTTTCCATCGCAGTGCCCCCAGGGTGATGAGCATGGAAAGAATGGGTAGCAGCGCCACCAGGGCAGACAGCCACTGCTTCCCCAGGGGGTTGGGATCAGGCGTGAACGCCTCGAGCAATACCATCGGGACTCCGTTGTTCCACAGTTTTTCAGGGCAAGGTGCAGGGAGGCCACGCGTCCCAGCGAGTGCACCCGTGCAGGACCGTTATTGGTCCGACCAATAACATTGAGCCTATGGGGCGAGATTTCGCGTCGTCAAGCGGTCGAGCCGGATACTTCTACCATGCTTCTGCACGTTCGTGCAGGGACTCGATCATGACCACGCAGCGCTCCGAAATACCCCGCATCCGATGACGAGCACGTCGGGTGTGCCACACTGGTGAACCACACGAATGAGGCTGCTGGGCCCCACCGGTGACGTCGACGTCACCGTGCCACGGGCCATGACAGTCCCGGGAGGAAACCGTCGCCTGCGACGATCATGCTCACGCACCCCGAGAGAACACGCCCCATCCGGTGTCCCCCGAGAGCCCTCCGTCCGGAGCGCCCCGAACCAGGAGTGAGACGATGCCCGACAGTTTTGTCAGACCCGGCAGACGCAGCCACGGCGGAGGTTTCGACGTCGCCCTGGACTACTTCGAGGAAGGGATTTCCTCAGGACGACTCACCAATGGTGACAAGCTTCCCAGTGAACGTGACCTCGCCGCGCAACTGGGTGTGAGCCGCGGGGCGGTGCGTGAGGCGATACGGATGCTGCAGGCCCTGGGCATCCTCGTCTCGGAGACCGGGCGGGGCAACGGCACCCGGGTGGAGTCGTCCCCGTCCAACGCCATCGGAAGGATTCTGCGGCTGCAGCTGGCCCTCTCCCTCGTGTCGTTCTCCGACCTCACCGAGACCCGCGTCGCCCTGGAGCGCGCCACCAGCGCTGCTGCCGCACGTCAGCGTCGCCCAGAGCCGTTGGTCCGGGCGCAGAAGGTTCTGGATCGCATGTCCAACGCGAGCGACCAGGACACCTTCAACGAGCTGGACACCGATTTCCACATCGCCCTGGCCGAGGCGGGGGGCAATGGCCTCATGAGTGACCTCACGGTGGCCATCCGCGAAGCGGTGCACTCCCCCATCAAGTCGGCAGAGTTGGCGGTGGCGGACTGGCCCGGCACCCGACGGCAACTCGTCGACGACCACGTCGCCATGCTGCAGGCCGTCAAGGCCGGGGACGCGGAACAGGCCGCGCGCCTCACCGAGAAGCACATCCGGTCGGCCTACGCCACCTTGCTGCACGAGTGAGCCACCCGGGAAGATCGCCTCGGGCAGGGTGCCCCCGAACCAGCGAGGCGGGCCACTGCCAGACCAGTCATCGTCGGGGCACGCGGTCACGTCTGCGTGGGAACGCTCAGCCCTGCTGCTTGTCGAGTTCTGTCTGCAGACGCTCGAGCTTGGCCGTCATCTCGCCGGTGCGACCGGGGCGGATGTCGGCCTTGAGCACCAGCGAGACGCGAGTGCCGTACTCGCCGACCGCCTCGGTGGCGCGCTTGACGACGTCCATCACCTCATCCCAGGAGCCCTCGATCTCGGTGAACATGGAACTGGTGTGGTGCGGCAGACCGGACTCCTGCACGATGCGCACGGCGGACGCCACGGCGTCGGCGACCCCACCGTCCTCGCGGGAGGCACGACCACCACTGGGAACAAGACTGAATGCAACGATCATGGGTCCAGTATGTCCCCAGTACCCACTCAGGAGGAGGGGAACCGGACCACTTCGGGAAATCATCTAGACTGCTCGACGCGGGCCTTGTCACACGAAAGTTCCCCGGCACATCGCACGAGGTGCTTCGTCACCGACACACGATCAGCCACCACCGCGGTGACTCTCAAGCACAGTCGTACGTCCGCGGGGAAAGGATTCATGTCCAGCGGAGTCATCACACCTGCCACGATCCCCAGCAGAGACGGTTCATCCGCAAGGTCACCCTTGCCACCGCGTGGGGAGAGGGTCTTGATGGCTACGACCTGGGAATCATCAGCGTCGTCATCGCCTCCATCGCCAAGGACCTGCACATGGGGGCTGGCGTGACGGGTCTCATCGGTGCGTCCTCACTCATCGGCATCTTCATCGGGGCACCCCTGTTCGGTTACCTCACCGATCGCTATGGCCGGCACAAGATGTTCCTGCTCGACCTGGTGATCTTCCTCATCGCCGGTGTGGCCCAGGCCCTGGTCTCCGACGGATGGGTCCTGTTCTCCCTCCGCTTGGTCCTTGGCATTGCCGTGGGTGCGGAGTACTCGATCGGTGCTCCCATGCTTGCCGAGTTCATCCCCGCCCATGACCGGGGCAGACGTCTTTCGCTGCTGGAGGTCTTCTGGTACGTCGGGTTCCTGCTTGCCGTGATCGTCGGGTACGCATTCGCCGACGCAGGAATCCACTGGCGGTGGACCCTGGCCACGAGCGCCGCGCCGGCCGCCATCACCCTCGTCGCCCGCCTCGGCATCCCCGAGTCTCCTCGCTGGTTGGCACGCCAGGGACGCACCGACGAGGCTCGAGAGATCGTTGAACGTTGTCTCGGGAACGGTTACTACGACGCTGAGGCCATGGATGCCGAGGAGCCCCGATCAGGTGGGATGGGGAGGCTCTTCGCCCCGGGGGTGCGAAGCCGCACCCTTTTCGTCTGCACCTTCTGGACCTGTCTGGTGGCACCCTACTTCGCCATCTTCACGTTCGCTCCCCAGGTTCTCGGGGCACTGCATCTCGATGACCCGAAGGCAGCCACCATTGCCACCAACAGCATCGCGCTGCTGGGGGTCACCGTCGGCATGGTGGTGATCGAGAGGATCGGACGCCGTGCCATGCTCATCCCGCCTTTCTGGGTCCAGACCGTGGCACTGCTGGTCATCGGACTCTGGAGCGGGGCCCCGACGTGGATCGTGGTGGTCTGCTTCGCGGCGTATGCCTTCTTCAATTCCGTGTCCGGGAATCTCACGGCGGTCTATCCAGCCGAGATCTTCCCCACCGATGTCCGCACCAGTGGCGTCGGCCTCGCCGCCGCTGCCAGCCGGGTGGGTGCCGCCATCGGCACCTGGCTGCTGCCACTGGGAATCGCCCACCTCGGCATCAGGGCATGCATGCTCATCGGCGCAGCCATGTGCGCCGGCGGCGCGCTGATGTCGCACTCCATGGCTCCCGAGACCACCGGGAAGGCCCTGACCCGAACCAGCGGTTGATCCCCCAGCGGACAGACGAGATGTGATGACCGTCCTGCACCAGACGAAGCTGGTTCGGGTGGTTCCTCAGGTGCACAGCGCTGCTCACCCAGAGTGAACATCCGTGCCACGCAATGAACAAAATTGCATGAGTGTCGTCAGTTGATGAACGAACCGCAAAAGGTACTACCATCGGTCGTAGTTGACCCGATGATCGAAAAGGGAGAAGTCAGGCATGAGCACGGACACCCCGGTCGCCCCCGAGGAAGAGGGCTACTTCGTCAAGGAACGGCAGGACATTGCCGAGCGCCCAGACCTGTCGAACACCACAGGGCGCGTGTCGCCGGTACGGTCGCGCCGTCCCGTGTACCTGGACATGCTGCCACCGTGCAACGGTGGGTGCCCCGCTGGTGAGAACATCCAGGAATGGCTGCGCCTCATCAAGGCCCACGAGGAGGAGAAGGCGTGGCGTCAGCTCACCACCGACAACCCCTTCCCCGCCATCGAGGGGCGTGTCTGCTACCACCCCTGTGAGGTCAAGTGCAACCGTGCCGACCTCGACGGTGCCGTCTCCATCCACTCCGTCGAGCGTTACCTGGGCGACATGGCCATCGAGAAGGGATGGCACTTCGAACGCCCCGTGGGGCGTTCCGGGCACCGCGTCCTCATCATCGGAGCCGGCCCAGCCGGACTGTCCGCCGCCTACCACCTGTCGATGATGGGCCACGACGTCGAGATCTATGACGCCGGCGACAAGTACGGCGGCATGATGCGCTACGGCATCCCCGAGTACCGGCTGCCGCGCGACATCCTCGAGGCCGAGGTGGAGCGTCTCGTCAACGACCTCGGCGTGAAGATCGTCCTCAACCATCCCGTCCAGGACCTCGACGAGGAGCGCGCCAAGGGCCGTTTCGACGCCGTCTTCGTGGCCATCGGTGCCCACCTGTCCAAGCGCGTCGACATCCCCACCGTCGACGCAGGACGCATGGTCGATGCCGTGAGCTTCCTGCACGACGTCTCCACCGGCAGCAAACCCGTCGTCGGACGCAGGGTGGCCGTCTACGGTGGCGGCAACACCGCCATGGACGCTGCCCGTGTCGCCAAGCGTCTGGGGGCCGAGGAGTCCATCGTCGTCTACCGTCGCACCGCCGACCAGATGCCCGCCAATGCCGAGGAACGCGAGGAGGCCGAGCGTGAGGGGGTGCAGATGAACTGGCTGCGCACCATCACCGAGGTGGGCGACGACCTCACCGTCGAGATCATGGAGCTCGACGAGAACGGCAAGCCGCACGGCACCGGCCGCTACGAGAAGCTCGAGGCCGACACCCTCATCCTCGCCGTGGGTCAGGAGGCCGACACGAGCTTCCTGCACAAGATGCCCGGCATGCGCTTCCGCCATGACGTCGTCGACGTCAACCCGCACACCCTCATGACCGACATCCCCGGCATCTTCGCCGGTGGTGACACCGTGCCCTCCGAACGCACCGTGACGATCGGCGTGGGACACGGCAAGCGCGCCGCCCGCCAGATCGACCTGTGGCTCAACCGTGAGACCGCCTACCCCTCCCCGCGCAACACGACGGTCGGGTTCACCGACCTCAACCTGTGGTACTTCGGCGACCACGGACGCCGTCACCAGCCCGAGCTCGATCCCACCCAGCGCATCGGGTTCGCCGAGGTCATCGGCGGTCTGGGCGACCAGCAGGCCCACTTCGAGGCCGAACGCTGCCTGAGCTGCGGCAACTGCTTCGAGTGCGACGGATGCCTGGGAGCCTGCCCGGAGGACGCCATCATCAAGCTGGGCGAAGGACACCGCTACCAGTTCGACTACGACAAGTGCACCGGTTGCGGAGCCTGCGCCGAGCAGTGCCCCGTCCACGCCATTCAGATGATCCCGGAGGACACCCCCATCGAGTCCATCCAGGGAGCCGGCAACCCCACGGCCGGATGGGCCGTACGCCCCACGCCGAACCCCGTGCGTTCGGCACAAGCCAAGTTCAAGCTCGTCGAGAAGAACTGAAACGGAGAGACGAGGACATCATGGAACGTACCCGCATGATCGCAGACGGAAACACCGCCGCTGCTTCCGTCGCCTACCGCGTCAACGAGCTCTGCTCGATCTACCCCATCACCCCGTCCTCCCCGATGGCCGAGACCGCCGACGAGTGGTCGGCCGCCGGACGCGAGAACATCTGGGGAGCGGTGCCCACCGTCATCGAGATGCAGTCGGAGGGAGGCGCCGCCGGAGCCATCCACGGCGCCCTGCAGGGTGGTGCCCTGAGCACGACCTTCACGGCCTCCCAGGGCCTGCTGCTCATGATCCCCAACATGTACAAGATCGCCGGTGAGCTCACCAGCACCGTCTTCCACGTCGCAGCCCGCTCCCTGGCCGCCCAGGGCCTGTCGATCTTCGGTGACCACCAGGACGTCATGGCCTGCCGGCAGACCGGTTTCGCCATGCTGTGCTCCTCGACGGTGCAGGAGTGCCACGACATGGCACTCATCGCCCAGACCGCCACGATGAAGTCGCGCGTGCCGTTCATGCACTTCTTCGAGGGGTTCCGCACCTCCCACGAACTCAACGTGCTCGAGACGCTCTCCGACGACGACCTGCGTCAGTTCATCACCGACGACATGGTCCACGCCCACCGGGAGCGCGCCCTGTCACCGGCCCACCCGTTCATCCGTGGCACGGCCCAGAACCCCGACACCCACTTCCAGGCTCGTGAGACGGCCAACTCGTACTACAACGCCGTGCCCGGCATCGTCTCGGAGATCATGGACCAGTTCGCCGAGCTCACCGGACGTCAGTACCACCTGGTGGAGTACCACGGCGACCCGGAGGCCACCGAGGTCCTGGTGTGCATGGGCTCTGGTGCCCGCACGATCGAGCACACCATCGACTACCTCAACAGCCGCGGCCACAAGGTCGGTCTGGTCGAGGTGCACCTGTTCCGCCCGTTCCCGGCCGCCGAGATCGTCAAGGCCATCCCGTCGACCGCTCGCGCCGTCGCCGTGCTGGACCGCACCAAGGAGCCCGGCTCCAACGGCGAGCCGCTCTTCCTCGACGTCGTCGCCGCCCTCTCCGAAGGTGTGAGTCGAGGTGACCGCGCCTCGATGCCACTGGTCTGCGGTGGACGCTATGGCATCTCGTCGAAGGAGTTCACCCCGGGCATGGTGGCCGGCATCGTCGACGAGCTGGAGAAGGAGGAGCCGCGTCCGCGCTTCACCGTCGGCATCAACGACGACGTCACCAACCTCTCCCTGCCCTACACCGATCTGGACATCGAGGATCCCAAGACCCTGCGTGCAGTGTTCTTCGGCATGGGTTCCGACGGCACCGTCGGTGCCAACAAGAACACCATCAAGATCCTTGGCTCCGACGCCGACACCTACGCCCAGGGCTACTTCGTCTACGACTCGCGCAAGTCGGGGTCGCGCACGACCTCGCACCTACGTTTCGGGCCCAACCCGATCGAGGCTCCGTACCTGGTGACCAAGGCCGGGTTCATCGGCATCCACGCCTGGGGGATCCTCGAGTCCATCGACGTGCTGACGATGGCGCGCGAGGGCACCACCGTGCTGCTCAACTCGCCGTACGGCCCGGACGAGGTGTGGAGCAAACTGCCACGCACCTTCCAGCAGCAGGTCGTCGACAAGAAGCTCGACCTGTGGACCATCGACGCCCTGTCGGTGGCACGTGAGGTGGGCCTGCGCAACCGCACGAACACCATCCTGCAGACGTGTTTCTTCGCGATCTCGGGAGTGCTGCCCAAGGACGAGGCCATCGAGCGGATCAAGGACTCGATCCAGAAGACCTACGGCAAGAAGTCCCAGAAGATCGTCGACATGAACCATGCGGCCGTCGACGCCTCCCTGGAGCACCTGTTCCAGGTGAAGGTCCCCGAGTCGGTCGACGCCAGCCACGACCTCGTCGAGCCGGTGCGTGACGACTCCCCGGACTTCGTCAAGACGATCACCGCGAAGATGATCACCGGCGAGGGAGACCTGCTACCGGTCTCCAGTCTGCCTGCCGACGGCACCTACCCAGCCGGTACGACCCGTTTCGAGCACCGCACCCTCTCCGACGTCATCGCCGAGTGGGACCCGCAGGCCTGCATCCAGTGCGGAAACTGTGCCTTCGTGTGCCCGCACGGCGTCATTCGCGCCAAGTACTACCAGAAGTCGGCCCTGGAGGGCGCCCCGGAGACCTTCGAGTCCGCCCAGCTCAACGCCGCCGGCCTGCCGGAGTCGTGCTACACCCTGCAGGTGGTGCCCGACCAGTGCACCGGCTGTGGTCTGTGCGTCGAGGCGTGTCCGGCCCATCCGGTCGGACGCCCGGATCGCAAGGCCATCAACCTGGCCGAGCACTTGGACAAGACCGATCAGCGCGAGAACGTCGAGTTCTTCAACTCCCTGCCGGTCAACGACCGGTCCCGGGTGGACTTCGCCACCGTGCGTGGCACCCAGTTCCTCGAGCCGCTGTTCGAGTTCTCCGGTGCCTGTGCCGGCTGCGGTGAGACGCCCTACGTCAAGCTCATCACCCAGCTCTTCGGTGACCGTGCCGAGGTGGCCAATGCCACCGGTTGTTCGTCGATCTACGGCGGCAACCTGCCGACCACCCCCTGGGGCAAGAACGCCGACGGACGTGGACCGGCCTGGTCGAACTCGCTGTTCGAGGACAATGCCGAGTTCGGTCTGGGCATGCGGCTGGCCTCCGACGTACAGGCCGGGCTGGCCAAGCGTCACCTGCAGGCCATGTCCGACCAACTCGACCCCGAGCTCGTCGACGACCTGCTCAACGCCCCGCAGCTCACCGAGCACGACCTGGTGGACCAGGAACGTCGCGTCGCCAAGCTCGTCGACCAGCTGCAGACGATGGAGCAGACCCCGCTGGTACGCAACCTGCTGAGTGTCGCCGATCACCTGCTGCGTCGCTCGGTGTGGATCATCGGCGGTGACGGCTGGGCCTACGACATCGGTTCGGGCGGCGTGGACCACGTGCTCGCCTCCGGCCGTGACGTCAACGTCCTGGTGATGGACACCGAGGTGTACTCCAACACTGGTGGTCAGGCCTCCAAGTCGACACCGCTGGGTGCCGTCGCCAAGTTCGCCTCCGGCGGCAAGCAGACCGCCAAGAAGGACATGGCCATGCAGGCCATCGCCTACGGCTCGGTCTATGTTGCCCGGGTGGCCTTCGGCTCGGACCCGCAGCAGGCCCTGCAGGCCTTCCGTGAGGCCGAGGCCTACCCCGGCCCATCGCTCATCATCGCCTACAGCCACTGCATCGCCCACGGCTACGACCTCAAGAACGGCCTGGACCAGCAGTACAAGGCGGTGCACTCGGGGCACTGGCCGCTCATGCGCTACAACCCGGTGCTGGCCGAGGATGGCAAGAACCCGTTCCTGCTCGACTCGCCCCGTCCGGACACCACGTGGCGCGACTACACCAAGCTGGAGCTGCGTTACCGGATGCTCGCCAAGACCCACCCCGAGGAGGCCGAGCGGCTTCTGGACCTGGGTCAGCGTCAGGTCGAGAAGAAATGGCAGGAATACGAGCAGATGGCAACGATGGGCCCGGAGTCCTTCGCCATCGACGCCCGACTCAAGAACATCACCTCCGGCTCCAACCGGGGCTGAGACCCACCAATGACGCCGGCCGTGGCTTTCCGTATCCATCGCGTACCCCTGGGCCCACCCCCGTACGCGGGGGCCACGGCCGGCCCTTTCCCCGTCCCTCCCACATCACTGGATCCTGGCCCCGTCGGCCCCGATCCGTCAGCCATCCACATCCACCTGGTCAGAAGTCAATCTGCCCCGGACCCGTCTGAGAGGTGCATCCCATGAGCGTCGATCTGAGCACGAACTATCTCGGTCTGCCACTGCGCAACCCCATCGTCGCCTCTGCTGGACCCATCCAGCAGACCACTGACGGCGTCAAGGCCCTGGCCGACGCCGGGGTCGGTGCCGTCGTCATGTACTCCCTGTTCGAGGAGCAGGTGAGGCATGAGGAGGCCCGGATGGCCGAGGTGGAGCTGGAGTACATGAACTCCTTCGCCGAGTCACTGAGTTTCTTCCCCACCGTCGCCAGCAACGCTGGTGGCATCACCGAGAAGTACCTCAGGCATCTCGAGGCGAGCGTCAAGGCGGTCGACGTTCCCGTCATCGGCTCCCTCAACGCTGCCGGGGTGGGCAACTGGGTCAAGACTGCCCACCGCATGCAGGACGCCGGAGCCGCGGCCCTGGAGTGCAACATCTACGCCGTGCCCGACATCGGGATGAGCGGTCCGGAGATCGAGGATCGCCACATCGAGATCGTCTCGGCCGTCAAGGACGCCATCGACATCCCGGTGGCCGTCAAGGTGCTTCCGTTCTTCTCCGCCCCCGGCAACATGATGCTGCGACTGGCTGCCGCCGGAGCCGACGGGCTCGTCATGTTCAACCGGTTCCTGCAGCCCGACATCGACATCGAGACCCTCGGTGTCGAGTCCGGGGTGTGGCTGTCCAACAAGGTCGAGCAGCGCACCGCCCTCACGTGGATCGCCGCCATCTCCAAACAGGTGGACGCCTCCATTGCCGCCACCTCGGGTGTGGCCACCCCCGAGGATGCCATCAAGTACATCCTTGCCGGCGCCGATGTCGTCATGTCCACCTCGGCCCTGGTTCGCAACGGCGCCGACTACGCCACCGAGATCATCGACGGGCTGAGCAGTTACCTGGAACGCAAGCAGCTCGACCTGGAGCAGGCTCGTGGCCTGCTCGCCGTGCCCGACGACGCCTCGGCAGCCGAGTACGAGCGCAACGGCTACGTCTCGGCCCTGGAGAAGGCCAAGACCACCTACGGCAGCCTGCGCTGAGATTCCTGCAGTACTCCCCGTACTTACACAGCTCAGTACCGCACGACCCCGTACTGCACGGCGCAGCACCTGCACGGCCCCCAGTACCGTACAGCAGGGGCCGCCAGCACCCGAGCTCTGTGGGGCCAGGCATGTGCCGTGGCCCCACAGACGCCATATCGGGTGATGGGAAGCAGTTGGCTTCTCGGTGCGTTTGTGACGCGGGTACTGCGCAGGCTTGACGCACATCGTGGGGCTCGCGACGGCTGACGTGGGCACACACAGACGGAGGCTCCACACACGTGCAGGTCGATGCTGGACCCGCGGCCCACCGTCTCCTGAGTGGTGGCCTCACACGCGTGCAGGTTGATGGTGACCATCAGTCTGCACAACGATCGGTCCTTGAGCGGATGTTGTTCGGGCCGGCCTCGATGGGCCGGCCCGAACAACACAATTGAGAGAGCTCAGTCAGCAGTGGGATGGCACCCGTCCAACAGGCCAGTGGGAACGGCACGGCCAAGCGGAACGTCCGTGGTGACCCGGTGCGGCCAGATCACCATCCACTCCACTCACTGGTGGCGCGCCGTCACCAGCTCACTGATAGCGCACCGTCACCAGACCGGCGCCGGGAGCGATGGCGTTCATCGCTGCGGTGGAGAGGTCCAGGCAGCGTCCCCCGACGTAGGGACCGCGGTCGTTGATGCGCACCGAGACCGTCTTGCCATTGCTCACATTGGTGACGCGAATGGTCGAACCGAGCGGCAGGGTACGGCTGGCAGCAGTGAGCTTGGAGGGATCGAAGGTTTCACCCGAGGCAGTCGGACCGCCCGCGGTACCGTCGCCAGCTCCATAGGTGGAGGCCTGACAGGTGGTCCCGCCGGTCACCGGGTTGGAGCTGGAGCCGCCACCGTTGCTGACGGTCGACGCGCTGGCAGACTTGTCGGCAGCGCCCTTCTTCGCGGGTGAGGGTTTCGACGTGGACTTGGTCCCGACCTTCTTCACCTCGTCGGTGGCAGGCTTGACGACCTTGCTGGAGATCTTGCGCTCACCAGCCTTCTTGCCGTTCTTGTAGGTGACCTCCCAAGTTTCCTCGTTGACGCCGTTGACGCCCTTGGTGGTGATCTTCGTAGTGCCCTTGTCCATCGAGGAGTCCTTGACCGTCTTGGTCTTGAACTTCGCGTCGGACTTGCGGGTCTCCTTCTTGGTGTCGACCTTGGTGAAGTCGATGACCATGCCATAGGTGAGCGGAGTGCCCAGGCCCGGCTTGGAGATGTCGTTGGAGTCCACCTTGATGCCAGCAGCCTTGAGGGCGTCGGCAACGGTTCCCCGCGCAGAAACCTGCTGGCTCTTGGAGCCAGTCTTGACGATGACGTCCTGGGCGGTGCGAACGGTGATCGACAGCCCCTGACGTGAGATACCGGACGAGCGGCTCACCGACAGGTTGTCGTTGGAGTCGACCAGGCCTGCCTTCGCGAGGAAGTCCGAGACGTTCGTCTCGGTGGTCCAGCGAGTGACCTTCTTGCCGTCCACCGTGAGGACGACCTTGCGTCCGTACTTGACGGTGATGACCGATCCATCGGAGACGTCACTGTTCAGTGCTGGCTGCACGGAGTCGTGCTCACCCACCGTGATGCCCTGGGAACCCAGGACTTCCTGAACAGTTCCGGGGTGAACCTTGGCCTCACGAGAGACACCGTCCACCGAGATGGTGACATCGTCACGGTTGAGGACATTGGCCATCGTCACGCCACCGGCAGTGGTCAGTGCAACGGCTCCGGCGATCGCAGAGGCAATGATCTTCGACATTCGCTTCCCAAGAGGTCGGGGGCTCGAGTGCTCTGTGGTTCTCGAGGGCCCAGAACGGTCAGTTGCTATGTACCGGCCGGGCGTTGACGCCCAACCACACGCCACTCACGCAGCGCTTGGTAAACGATACGACGCATTCCCCTCAAAAACCAAAAATTTCCTGAGAAAAACTCAGAAAGCAGGGCGCCTGGCGTTCGGCGCCGAGCCATCTGAGCCTGTCATGACGGGCTGAAATGGGTTTCTCATGTTCTCAGGATCGCGGGCGGAACCCGGTGAGCCTCAGACTGTTGAGCACGACGAACACCGACGAGAACGACATCGCCGCAGCAGCAATGACCGGGGTGAGCAGGCCCAGGGCAGCGACGGGGATGGCGAGGACGTTGTAGCCGAATGCCCACCACAGGTTGCCGCGGATGATCCCACGGGTGGCGTCGGCGAGCTCCAGGGCATCTACCCCGGCACCCAGATCGGCACGGGTGAGGGTGACGTCCGCTGCAGCGATGGCGACATCGGTACCGGTCCCCATGGCCATGCCCAGGTCTGCCGTGGCCAGGGCAGCCGCATCGTTGATGCCGTCACCGATGAAGGCCACTCGACGCCCCTGCTGCCGCAGCTGCTCGACAACCGTCACCTTCTGGCCAGGGGTGGTCTCGGCATGGACCTCGTCGATGCCGACGGTCTCGGCCATCGTGTGGGCAGCGCCGGGATTGTCACCGGTGAGCAGCACGGGCCGCAGCCCACGACGGCGCATCCGTTCGACGGATCGGGCGGAGCTGGGGCGCACGGTGTCGGAGACGGTGAGCGCCCCGCGCACCTGATCGGCCACGCTGACGACGAGTACGGTGTGGCCGCTTTCGGCGGCCTGTTCGACGGCGGCACGCAGGCCTTCGGGCAGGGGAACCAGGCCGGGGCGCCCCACCACGATCTGGACGGGTTCAGCCTGAGAGGTCTCCTCCTGCTGTCGATCTGTCTGCTGTTGATCAACGTCCTGTCGATCCGGCGTGTGCGCCTCATGTGGTTGATCCTGCGCCTGGCTCAGTCGACCACGTACCCCCTGCCCGGGCAGGGCCTCGACGTCGTCCACCTGGGCCGGACGGACACCCAGCTGTTCGGCTCGGTGCAGCACCGCATGGGCGATGGGGTGTTCCGAGCCGGACTCCACCCCGGCCGTCAGGCGAAGGAGTTCCTCGGCCTGTCGACCGTCAAGGGCTTCGCCGTCAGATCCAAGGACCTGTGCCACGGCCATGACGGCACTGGTGAGGGTGCCGGTCTTGTCCATGACGACGGTGTCGATGCCCTGGGCACGCTCCAGTGCCTGGGGCCCACGGATGAGCACCCCCATGCGGGCACCGCGCCCGGTCCCGGCGAGCAACGCCAGCGGAGTGGCGAGCCCCAGAGCACACGGGCAGGCGATGATGAGCACCGAGATGGCCGCGGTGAGGGCCGCCGCCACGCGTCCGGTGACGAGCATCCACACCACGAAGGTGAGCACGGCGATGCCGATGACCGCCGGGACGAAGACTGCCGAGATCTTGTCGGCCAGGTCCTGGCTGGACGAGCGTCCGGTCTGGGCCTCGTCGATGAGACGGGCGATGTGGGCGAGCTGGGTGTCGTCGCCCACGGCGGTCGCCTGTACGACGAGCCGACCGGAGCTGTTGATCGCCGAACCGACGACGGCGTCCCCCGGACCGACCTCCACCGGCACGGACTCACCGGTGAGCATCGAGTTGTCGACGGCAGAGCGTCCCTCGACGACGGTCCCGTCGGCGCTGACGCGTTCCCCGGGGCGCACGACGAACCGTTCGCCCACCCCCAAGGCTGCGATGGGTCGTTCCACCTCGGTGCCGTCACTGGTGAGCAGGTGGACGATGGTCGGACGCATGTCGAACAGGGCCTGCAGTGCCGAACCGGCCTCGGCCCTGCTGCGATGCTCGATGTAACGACCCGCCAGGATGAACATGATGACGCCGACGGCTGCTTCGAGGTACAGCGACCCAGCGGCATGTGTCTGGGAGCTGGACAGTCGCCAGGTCATGTGGTGCCGCATGCCGATACGGCCCGCATCACCCCAGATGAGTGCCCACAGGGACCATCCCAGGGAGGCCAGGGACCCCATGCTGATGAGGGTGTCCATGGTCGTCGCGCCATGCTTGAGGTTCACCCAGGCTGCGCGGTGGAAGCCGAATCCGCACCAGAACACCACGGGCAGGGTGAGCGCCAGGCAGACCCACTGCCAGGCCGGGAACTGCAGTGTCGGCGTCATGGACAGCACGATGACCGGCAGACCGAGCACCATCGCCCCGATGAGGCGATGCCTCAGCTGCGTCTGGCGATCGACGACCGGTTCGCTGGTGGACGACGGCCGGGCCTGGTATCCGGTGCGGGTGACGACGTCGATGAGGTCGTCCTGACTCACCTGGGGCGGGGCCAGGACGTGTGCCTTGGCCGTGGCGTAATTGACGGTGGCCTTGACCCCGTCGACCTTGTTGAGCTTCTTGGTGATCCGGGCAGCGCAGGAGGCACAACTCATGCCGGAGATGTCCAGGTCGACGGTTCGGCGCGCCCCACCATTGTCGGCAGGCTCGTCAGCCGTCATGACGTTGGTGCCCGGGCCACCATTTGCCGTGTGGGCGTTGCGGGTCGCCGTGTGGACGTTGCGGGCAGGTGTGACGGTGTGCGGGGAACCGGCAGCCGACCCCTCGGTGCTGATCGGATCAACACCGGAGGCACCGGCCACCGTGACGTTCCTTGACTCGTTCTGGTCGTGTCGAGACGTGGGTACTCCTCAGTGATGGCCGCCGCACTTGCACTCGCCCTCACCGTGGGCGGCGTGCTTCTCGGCAGCATCGGCAGCATGGTCGTGATGGTGGTGTCCACCGCACTTGCACTCGCCCTCACCATGGGCAGCGTGCCTCTCAGCAGCATCGGCGGAGTGCTTGTGCTCGCCACAGCCGCAGTCACAACCATCCTTCTCGTCGTGACAGTCGCACTCACAGTCCTTGTCGGCACCGGCCTCGCCAGCGTGCTCGCAGCAGTCATCCTTCTTGTCGTCGCACGAGCAGTCATCGTGCTTGTCACCGCACTGGCAGGCGTCCGCCGAGTTCTTGCCACAGGCACACGTACCCTCGGGGTGGCCAGCGGTGTCGAGGCTGTCCACCTTGGTCGCGGTGTACTCGCCAGCCTCGTCCAAGGCCTTGTTGATGGCATCCATGCTGATCTCCTCAGCCGAGTCGATGGTCATGGAGCCGGTCTCCAGGCTCACGTACACCTTGTCGACGCCGTCAATGGCCGAGACATCCTCGGTGATCGCCTTGACGCAGTGCTCGCAGGTCATGCCGGTGATCGTGTATGTCGTGTTCATGTCAGTACCTTTCGTTGGGAACGTTGGATCGTGGGAAGAACGGAGATGACGTCTGGCCCGAATGGGAGTCCAAGACCCCTGGAGCCGTGCACGGCGGGAGTACGGAACCGAGTCGAGCCTCAGGACCTGACGAGCCGGGCAATGGCACGATTCGCCTCGTCGATCTTGTCGGTCGCCTCCTGACCACCGCATTGGGCGGCCCGAGCCACACAGTGGTTCATGTGTTCGGACAGCAGTTTGAGTGACAGCGACTTGAGGGCGGAGTTCACCGCAGCGATCTGGGTGAGGATGTCAATGCAGTACTTCTCCTCCTCAACCATCCGCTCCAACCCGCGCACCTGACCTTCGATACGGTGCAGACGACGCAGGTAGGCATCCTTCTCGCCGAGATACCCGTGCCCCGGTGATCCAGGCGCAGTGGTCGACGACGTGGCGACGCCGACGTCCGTACCTTCCTGGGGCTCGACGTACTCTCGGGGCACTGCATCCGAGACCGACGCGTCCTGGGAGAACGCGAGATCCATCGCACTACCGCACTGGCACGATTCAGCCATCCGCCACCTCCGACTCGGACGATACCCCAGTGGGGTATTCGAGACAATGGCTCGACGCTGCTCTTCACCCTCGACGAACGTCCACCATCCGCATCCCCTCACCCGTCGCATCCCGCCAACCGGGAATGGCACCTCGAGCCATTCGAACGCCGGCTGCGATCACGACCCCTCACACCCCCATGATCATGTGGACAACTCCTTGCCAGAGCAGGAAAAAGAAGTCACTCGGGAGTGTTCGACACCTGTGTGCAGCACGTTCGATACACAGGGTTCACCGGTGTGTCACTGCCGAAAAATATCGGTCGTTTTTATGTTTCTCCTAGTCAGAGCGGTTCTATCGGCGTGTCGTCAACAGGGAACAGTGAGTTGTCCACAGTTGTCCACAAGTTTTCCCCACCCGGTCCACCGGCTTCCACCGGTTGTCCACACACCCTGTGGAAAACTCCGTCCTGGTTAGTTGACAAGCGTCCATTCCAGCCCCTTGAATGGAGCCGGCGACACCGTCCTGCCGTTGCGCAAGCGCTGCACACGTTCAACCCTGTGACGGCCGCCCCGGCACCCGCACGTCCCGAGAGGCACACCGCCTTGCCGGGCCCTCGTCCTGAAGGTGATGACTTTGCCAGACCCAGCGAGCAGCATGCGCGCAGATCTCACTCCGCCCCAGGACCTCGATGCCGAACGCTCCGTGCTCGGTTCGATGCTCATGAGCAAGGACGCCATCTCCGACACCGTCGAGATTCTCAAGGGACGGGACTTCTACCGCCCGGCACACGAGACGATCTTCGACGCCATCCTGTCGCTGTACTCACGCGGCGAGCCCGCCGACGCCATCACCGTCGGCGCGGAACTGGAACGCACCGATCAACTCGATCGGATCGGTGACCGCGTCTACCTGGCCGACCTGCTCGGTTCGGTCTCGATCGCCGAGAACGCCTCGTACTACGCCAGGATCGTCTCCGACAAGGCAGTGCTGCGCCGTCTCGTCGACGCCTCGATGCGCATCTCACAGATGGCCTACCAGGGGCAGGGGGACGTCGCCGACACGGTGGACGCCGCCCAGCAGGAGCTCTACGACGTCGCCGAGGGACGCACCAGCGACGACTACCACATCCTGTCCGAACTGCTCGAGAGCACCTGGGACGAGTTGGAGTCCATCGAGAGCCGCGGGGACGCCATGGGCGGCATCCCCACCGGGTTCGCCGATCTTGACGAACTCACCAATGGCTTCCAGCCGGGGCAGATGATCATCGTCGCGGCCCGTCCGGCGATGGGCAAGTCAACGGTGGGACTGGACTTCGCCCGGGCCGCATCGGTGAAGAACAACCTCACCAGCGCCATCTTCTCCCTGGAGATGGGGCGCAACGAGATCGTCATGCGACTGATGTCGGCCGAGGCAGGCATGGAGCTGTCCCGGATGCGCAGCGGGCGCCTCACCGAGGAGGACTGGCAGCGGTTGGCGTCCACCGCGACGAAGATCTCGTCCGCCCCGCTGTACATCGACGACTCCCCCAACCTCACCATGATGGAGATCCGGGCCAAGGCACGTCGCCTCAAGCAGAAGCACGACCTCCAACTCGTCGTCATCGACTATCTGCAGCTCATGACGAGCGGCAAGCGGGTGGAGTCGCGTCAGCTGGAGGTCTCGGAGTTCTCCCGCCAGATCAAGCTGCTGGCCAAGGAGTTGGAGATCCCGGTGGTCGCGCTCTCCCAGCTCAACCGTGGCCCCGAGCAGCGCACCGACAAGCGACCCATGGTGAGCGACCTGCGCGAGTCCGGATCGCTGGAGCAGGACGCCGACATGGTCATCCTGCTGCACCGTGAGGACGTCTACGACAAGGAGTCCCCGCGCGCCGGGGAGGCCGACTTCATCGTCGCCAAGCACCGCAACGGCCCCACCCGGACCATTCCCGTGGTGTTCCAGGGCCACTACTCGCGGTTCGTCGACCTGCAGAAGTGATCGATTGTTGGGCCGGAACACACGACGGGCTACCGTGAGGTCATGGACGCCATGCATGCTGTCGCCGTCACCCAGTCCCTGCCGATCACCGATCCCGACGTCTTCGTCGACGTGGACCTGCCAGTGCCCAGCCCTGGCCCGCTCGACCTGCTCGTGGAGATCGAGGCGATCTCCCTCAACCCCATCGACGTGAAGCTTCGCCGCAAGGCCGGAACCCCCGACGAACCGCTCATCCTGGGTTTCGACGCCGCCGGGGTGGTACGCGCCGTCGGTGAGCGGGTGAGCGACTTCCAGGTGGGCGACGTCGTCTGGTTCTCCGGGCAGAGCAACCGTCCGGGCAGCTATGCCCAGTACACCCTCGTCGACTCCCGAATCGCCGCCCGACGTCCGGCAAGCCTGAGCGCCGCCGAGGCCGCCGCCATGCCGTTGACGAGCATCACGGCATGGGAGGGGCTGCACGATCACCTGCGCATCGGTGCCCACGACTCACTGCTCATGATCGGCGGTGCCGGCGGGGTG